>Ga0181606_10000429_pt1 | contig 34664 bp, 26 predicted proteins | sample 041ome_10_FD_132994 | JGI IMG/M metagenome (GOLD analysis project Ga0181606, IMG submission 132994) | Coastal salt marsh microbial communities from the Groves Creek Marsh, Skidaway Island, Georgia - 041412US metaG (megahit assembly) | ecosystem: Environmental > Aquatic > Marine > Intertidal... | reverse complement strand
GCGTCCATAACCTGCTGATAGGTTTGCATCGCCAACGCAAAATCCTGCTTTTCAACAGCTTCATTTGCCACCTCAAGCAAATTAGCGATGTCAGCGCCAGCGCCGCCCATGGCAGATATTTTTTCGATAAATTGGGTGAGCGTTGATTCAGGCTGCGCACCGGAAAACCCATCGACTGGTTGGCCATTCACAAACGCATAGACGGTTGGCACCGATTGTACCCGCATTTGCTGGGCGATCTGCTGATTTTCATCAATATTGACGCGCACCATCTTGACCTTGCCATGCGCCGCGGCCACAACTTTTTCCAGAACCGGGCCAAGCTGTTTACACGGGCCACACCATGGCGCCCAAAACTGTACGATCACCGGCTGGGTGGACGATCCTTCGATGACTTCAGCCATAAAATTATTCATATCGACGTCAACTGGCGCTGCTGGTGCGGCAAAAATGTGTTCCATAAACATAAGTCCTTTATTAGGTGCGACGTTGCTGTCAACGCCCTTTAGATTGGTCAAAGCATAAACCGCCCATCAGGAGATGCTCGGTGTCCATCGGTTGTACCCGTCACATATGCCCACCAAATATGTAAGCATCGCAAATTACCGAAACAAGACCACTAGTGCTAGCGGTTACGTGAAATCCAAAATTTGCGGTTGGTGACCGGTATGCGCCAAAAACCGCAGCACATCAGCACCGCTGAGCCCAACTGTCATATCATTGACCAGCGGATGCGCGTACAGACAGGGCTGATCAACCAAATCGGCATCAAGCACAAGATGCACCTGGTGGTCGGGATCGTTAATAAGGGTAAAGGGGCTGACGGCACCGGGGCGCACCCCAAGCATCTCAAAAAGCCGGTCGGCGCTGCCAAATGACAAGCGGTCACAGCCAATTTGCGTATCAAGCGATTTTAAGTCGATTGACCTGTCTTCTCCAGCCACCACTAAAAAATTGCGTTTTTTACGATCCCGTAAATACAGGTTTTTTATATGCGCCCCCGCCATATCGCCGCGCATTGCCTTGGCGTCTTCTACGGTGCGCAAGGGTGGGTGAGTATGGGTTGTAAAGCTAATCTGCAACGATGTCAGCAGCGCAATCAATTGTTCTGGGGTGGTGGGTAAACTGTCTTTGAAGGCTGATGAGGCGTCCATGCGAAAAATCTCCATTATAGCGCCATGACAAAAGTCGGATATCTGCCGGGCGCACCGCGCTTTATCGCTTGTACCCCAGCCAGCACCGTCTGCGCAAGGCTAGCCAAACCACTGGCACGCCCCATAGCGAGCCACAATTAATGTAACAAAATGCAACGATTGACGCGATTCGTGAGGCATATTAAGACAAGCCCAACAAGGCACGGAGGCGGGAGCAATCCCCGGCAGTATCCTATGACAAAAATTGGCTTGATCGGATGCGGTATGTGGGGTCGTAACCTCGCGCGTAATTTAGCACAGCTTGATGTGCTGGCCGCTGTCGCCGATAGGAATGCCGAAAACGCTGCTGAATTTGCCGCACAATTTCACACCAATAGCCGCGATTTTGATGCCATACTTGCTGATCAATCGATTAGCGGCATTGTCATTGCCACCGCCGCCCCAAGCCATGACCAGCTCGCCATCGCAGCGTTACAGGCCGGCAAACATGTTTATGTTGAAAAGCCGCTAGCCTTGACCCTAGCCGGCGCCACCGCTATTGCCGATGCCGCCATCACCGCCAATCGGCAAGTTATGGTTGGCCATCTGATCCGCTATCATGCGGCCTTTCGTGAATTGCAGTCGCAAGTCGCGGCCGGCGCCATTGGCCAGCTGCGCCACATTCAGGCAAACCGTCTGGCGATGGGCCGTATACGCAACACAGAGTCAGTATTATTTGATTTATGCCCGCATGATTTATCGCTCATTTTGGCACTGGCTGGCAGTCTGCCAAACAAAATCCATTGTGCTGGTAGCAGCCATATGACTGCCGGCGTTGTCGATTACCTCAGCAGCTTTTTAGGGTTTGAAAACGGTTTGTCTGCAGGCATGCAGACCAGTTGGCTCAGCCCATTTAAGGAACATCAGTTAACGGTCACCGGCAGCGCCGGCGCGATGGTTTTTGATGACACCAAATCATGGCCTGAAAAACTGACATTATATCAAGATTCAATGCGCCTTAATGGAGAACATTTTATCGTTGATCGGGCCAGCCCGGTAGCCTTGCCAGTGCCAGAGGCCGAGCCCTTGAAAGACGAAATGCGGGCCTTTATCACCTGTTGTAAAACTGGCGCCCCTGCGCCCAGCGATATCACCGAGGCGTTGAATGTGCAGACCGTTCTGGACCGCATGCAGGCGGTTTTGATAGACACCAATACACCATAGGATTGCCCGCAAAATGACCATAGCTTTTATCGATTTGAAACAGCAACAAGCGCGCATCCGTGCCAAAATAGATGCCGGCATCAGCACTATATTGGACCATGGCGCCTATATCATGGGCCCAGAAGTTGGCGCTTTGGAAGCCCGATTGGGCGGTTGGACAACGGCACGTCACAATATTTCTTGTTCGTCTGGCACCGATGCATTATTGCTGGCGCTTTATGGTCTTGAATTGCAGCCCGGCCAAGGGGTGATTGTGCCATCTTTTACCTTTGCCGCCAGTGCCGAAGTGATGCCCGTAATGGGCGCAGTGCCGATTTTTGCCGAGGTTGAGGCCGGCAGTTTTAACCTTGATCCGCACAAGCTTGATGCGGCTTTGGCGGCTGGTCGCGCCGCTAATATTGAGGTTGTTGGAATTATTGGCGTTGGGCTTTTTGGGCAACCGGCAAATTACGATGCTATTCGAAGCTTTGCGACACAGCACGGGATGTGGCTTATTGATGATGCCGCGCAAAGTTTTGGCGCGCACTGGCAGGGGCGGCCGGTTGGGGCGCTGGCTGATGTTACCTGCACCAGCTTTTTTCCGGCCAAGCCGCTGGGCGCCTATGGCGATGGCGGGGCGGTGTTTACCGATGATGACAAGATCGCCGAGATCATCAAATCCTGCCGCATTCACGGCATGGGCAAAGACAAATATGAAAATATACGTATTGGCATGACCGGCCGGTTGGACAGTATGCAGGCCGTGGTTTTGGACGCCAAATTGGATATTTTTGAAGATGAGCTGGCACGGCGGCAACAGGTGGCAGACCGCTATCAAACGCTTTTAGGACCTCTGGTAGAGGTGCCACAGCTGGCCGCGGGCGCGACCTCAAGCTGGGCGCAATATTGCATCAAACTTCCGCAAGGCACAAACCGCGGTGATGTGATCAAACATCTTGGTGACGCCGGCGTGCCAACGGCAATTTACTATCCTATCCCGATGCATCAGCAGCCGCCCTATAAAGATTTTCCGCACAGCCACTGTGGGCTGGGTGTAACACAAGATTTATGTGCGCGGGTATTGGCGCTGCCAATGCACCCCTATCTTGAAGAGGCCCACCAGCAGCATATTGCCACCAGCCTAAAAACCGCATTTTAGGCTGCACAGCCAGCGGTTTATAATAGGCGGCGTGGGGGTAATGACATTTAGCGCAATTTGCCTCTTGCGCGGCGGCAAGGCTTGGATTATACCACGTTCCAGCGGTACGCGATTTAGATGTGTCTGTTTTAGAGCCGGTTCGGTTGTAGGCATATTTATCTCCTCACTAGCGGGGAAGACTGGGGATTTTAGATCCGATAATCACCCAGCTAGTGAAAAATGAGATAAATTTTGCACATAAAAACAGATGCTTACGCACCTAGGTGCGACGCGGGTGTAGCTCAGTGGTAGAGCACAACCTTGCCAAGGTTGGGGTCGAGGGTTCGAATCCCTTCACCCGCTCCAAATTTTTTCAGTCTCAAGGTCTGTTGATCTGGTCTTAGCTGCCAGATTCTAGCCGCGATTTTTAATCAGCCAGCCATCAACCAACCCAACAATCTCGTCGAGGCTGTCAAAACGCTGGCCTTTTTGTGCGGCGATTGCTTGCACCAGCTTGTCAACGCGTTCAATATTCTTGGCGCCCGCGGCAAGCGCACGTGCGGCCGAAGATGGGCTGCCAAGCGACTTGGCGGCATTGGCGTATTTTTCGAACGGCACAAGATCGCTAGGGTCACTTCCAAGCGCAATACACAGGTCAGAAACCTTGTTATAGATGCTCTGTGATGCCGCAATATCGCTATGAACGGCCTCTTCAATTGGCCGCATCGCGTCCTTGCCGATGCAGCGGTAATTACCAGCGATAAGCATTGCCCATTTCGCCATCGGGACAAACACCGAATCATGGACCTTCAGCTTGACCGGAATTTCAAGCGCGCTGCCGTCTTCGTCGGTAAAGCGTGCAGCTTCAATATCGGCCTGCAAGCGTCGCAAAATTGCCGTGTCTTTATCATTTTCGAACCGTGCTGCCTTGAAATTGGTTGGCAGGCGCACTTGCAGCACGTTCAGATTGTCTTCTGGTGGGCGGAACGCCTGCGGATCGGGGCTGCAAAGGGTGAATTTATCAACATCAAAGGCATCCCAAACGGTCGAATCTGCATAGCAACTGCGAAGCCCGTCACTGTCAAGACTGGACAGCCGGCGCAAAAACGCCAGTGGCGGCATATTCATGATCGACATTGTTGGGACACCGCATTTGGCAATTTTTTGCAACAATGCATTTATTTCAGGCGCCGAATATTGCGGCTCCTGCATCGCCAGAACCGCCAGATCATAGTGTGCCGGGTCGGCATCTGCTGGAATACAGGCAGCAACCTTTCCAGAAAGCGTTTGGCTGCGGATTGAGACAAACCCATCACGACCTTTTACCGGCATGCGGATAATCGCGCCTTCACTATTAAACAACGCGGCTTCGGCGGGAAGGCAGACCATAGTCGCATTGTGACCGGCCATGGCAATTTTAGTCGCGAGTAAGGATCCGTAGGATGCGCCAAGGATTAATATATTTAAGGGGTTCATTTGGAAAAGCTCCTTACTTGTTTTTGTTTTTTTGTAACATCATTCTTTTTGCATAGCCGCGGCCACCACATGTCGCATGGCTCTATCTACGACATGCATCTAACTTAGGTCATTGAATTCTGAAACTTGGATGTTCAGCGGTGGGGCATGACCAGATCGCCAGGCGTTTTGCCCGCGAAAAACGCATCAAGATTATCGAGCGCCCGAAACCCCATAGCATTACGGGTGTCCAATGTCGAACTTCCGATATGCGGCAACATAAACACATTGTCATATGTCGCAAACGCCGGATTGCCGCCAGGCTCATTAACAAAGCAATCAAGGCCGGCCGCCGCAATTTTGCCTGAATCTAAGGCTTCCAACAATGCCGCCTCATCGACCAACGCACCGCGCGCTACATTAACAAATACCGCTCCGTCAGGCAACAGCGCCAGCTTTTCAGCAGTTATAATACCGCGCGTTTCCGGGGTTGCCGGGCAGTGCAATGACAAAAAGTCAGACACCTGCAACAGCGAATCTAAGCTATCATGATAGGTCGCGCCATATTCGTCAGACTCTGGCAATCGTGTACGGTTATGATAATGCACATCCATGCACAAGCCACGGGCATTGCGCGCCATCGCTTTGCCAACCCGCCCCATACCCACAATGCCAATACGCTGACCGGTCACCTGTTTACCAACCATGAATGATGGTGACCAGAAATTCCATTTGCCGGTACGCACCATTCGGTCACCTTCGACAGCCCGTCTAGCTGCTCCCAACATTAACAAAAGCGCTATTTCGGCAGTCGCATCAGACAACACATCAGGAGTGTTCGTCACGGTGATGCCGCGGTCTGAAAATGCCTTTATATCGCAATGGTCGGTGCCAACTGAATAATTCGCAACAATGCGGACGCGCGCATCAAGCGCGGCGACGACATCAGCAGAAAAATGCTCAGAATGGCACGCAACAATGCCATCAACCTTGGCGCTCATCGCAATAATTTCAGCGTGGCTGTAAGGCCGATCCTCTTCATTGACGATGACATCAAAACTAGACGCTGCCCGCGCCAGCACAGCATCAGGCAGGCGGCGCGCAATCCAAACAGCCGGGCGGGTCATTACAAATAGTCCTTTCTGGAACAATAATCCTGTCTGGCGGTGTCAGTTCAACAAAAATTAGTCGTTTGACTTTTTACGAACCGTTTCATCCCAGAAGTCATACACAGCGGCGCCCATAACGATAATGGAAATAATCCAGAACGGAAGCCCACCTTTAAACCCAGCGAACCCAGTAGAGATACTGTGCGCCAGACCAAAAACAAAAATCACCGTAAAAGAAGTGGCAATTAGTGCCGTTAGAATTTTCACGTTTCTGCTAACCATGTTCCTAATCCTCTATCTATTCGAGCCCTAATGGCAGCCTTATTTACTGACCTGCGTTTAACCTATCAATCACCCAATTTGCGGTTCGAAGCAGCCGGTCATCTTCTTCCTGTCCAGCAACAAGCTGAACACCTATTGGCATATTATTCTGTGACATCAGCGCCGGTATTGTCACACATGGCAATCCGCACAACGTCCATACTGTCGAAAAGATCGGGTCACCAGTAATGCCCTCGCTAAATAATGGTGCCTCACCAGGGGCAGCTGGCGTCAAAATGGCATCAAAATCATTAAAAAATGACACAAAGTAATTGATCGCCCCGTTCCGCAATGTCATGGCTTCTTGGTAGGCTTGATCACTAATTGTGATGCCATGATCCAATAATTTCGCCAGCTTTGGGCTAAATATATCACCATGCTGCTCGCCGATGGCGTGAAGGTTGCGGGCAATTTCATAACTTTGAATGATCGATTGCGCTTCAACCAAGCCGGTAAAAGACGAAGACGCATCAATTTGTTCGACTTGCCCACCAAGCATGGCCACAACTTCCATCATACCAGCGCGGGCGTCATCGGCAAGCTGTGTAAAATATGGCATTTCAAACCATACAAAATTCGGTTCAACCGGCGGTATGTCTCGTGCACCAGCAAGCATTTTTGGCCGCGGCCGCCAAAATGAACATGGGTCTACCGGGTCAAAGTCTGCCAAAACATCGCCAATCAACGCCACATCATCTAGGTGATTTGCAAAAACGCCGATCTGGTCAAGTGTCTCTGAAGTGCGCAGTACGCCGGTTCGCGAAATCATTCCGGCAGAGGGTTTAAAGCCAAAAACACCACAATAGGATGCTGGACGAATTACTGATCCATTGGTTTGTGTGCCAACCGCCACCGGCACATGGCCGGCGGCAACTGCGGCCGCTGAACCGGCAGATGATCCGCCCGGGCCATAGGTCACATTATGCGGGTTATGGGTCGCTGCCGGATCCATAAAGGCAAATGGTGTTGTCACGGTCTTGCCGATGATCACCGCACCAGCCGCCTTGAGCCGTGACACCAAATAAGCATCAGCATCTGGTTGCCGACCAGCCAAAGCCGCAACGCCATAGCCGGTGGGCATGGTGGCCGTATCAATGATGTCCTTGAGCCCAACAGGCACCCCATGAAGGGGTCCAATAGCCCGGCCGGATTTGCGCAAATTATCGAGCTCTGCAGCATGCGCCAAAGCCCCGTCACGGTCCAGCCAAGCCCAGGCCTTTACATCATCATCCGTCTTCTCGATGTGATCCAAGGCAGCCGTAACCAACGCGACAGCCGTGGTTTGACCTGTACGGATCATGTCCACCATTTGCACTGCTGTTGTCATTGCGCCTTATCCTTCACCACCTGGCATCCCTGTTAAGTGTCACTAGCGCGACATGTCTGGGCCAAACAGATAATCTGGGAGCCATAATGCGATTCCCGGGAACTGGTACAATAAAATCATAGCAAACAGAACAATACCCAAATACGGCAATAGCCCTTTGAAAATTTCCATCAGCTCTATCTGGTTTTTCAACACGCCTTTAAGGTAATAGGCTGACATGGCCATCGGCGGTGTCAAGAAAGAGGTTTGCAAATTCAGCGCAACCAACATCGCAAAGAAATACGGATTCACACCAAAAGTATCAAGCATGGGCAGGAATATCGGCACAAAGATGATCAAAATTTCCGACCATTCAAGCGGCCATCCCAAGAAAAAGATGATCAGCTGAACCATCACCAAAAACTGCCATGGCTCCAACTCCAATGCCAGCACCATATGCTCAATCACATCATGCCCGCCAAGATAAGAAAATACCGAGGCAAAAGTCCACGAACCAACAAATAGCCAGCACACCATCGCGGTTGCTTTGGCCGTCAGAAACACTGATTCTTTAACCTTGGTCCAGGTCAAAGCCCGGTATACTAACGCCAAAAGCAAACCACCAAGAGCCCCCATAGCCGCAGCCTCAGCCGGCGTCGCAAGCCCGCCCAAAATCGACCCTAAAACGGTGGCGATAAGCAGCGTCAGCGGCACAAAGGATATCAAAAGATCAAGGTAAATTTTGCTTGCTGGTGGCACATCTTCAGAACTTGGCTTTGGGGCCAACGCCGGATTAAAAAACACCCGCACAATCACATAAACAATATAAAGACCGGCAAGAATGAGCCCCGGGAACATTGCCGCCGCATAGAGCCGCAGCGGTGATAATTCGGCAATTGCCGCATACACGATAAGCATAATTGATGGCGGGATCAAAATACCCAACGTACCACCAGCACAAATCACCCCAGAGGCAAATTGCTTGTTATAGCCAGCCGATGCCATCGCCGGAAACGCAAGCAGCCCCATCAATGTTACAACAGCCCCAACAATACCCGAAGCGGTCGAAAACACCGCGCATGTCAACAAGGCAGCAATCGCCATCGACCCGGGCAGGTTGCGCGCGGCCATCTGCAATGAATAGAACAAACGGTTCACGATATTTGCGCGTTCCACCACATACCCCATAAACAGAAATAGCGGAATTGCCACCAACGTGTCATTTTCCATCACCGAGTAGGTGTTCTGGTTCAACAGGTAAAATATGTTGTTGTTCAGCAGGTCAGCAAAACTTGTCGCGCCCTCTGAATAATAGGCGTAATAGCCAAACCCAACGCCCATCGCGACAAGGGTAAAAGCAATCGGAAACCCCAGCAGCACAAGAAAGATAAACAGGCATAACATTAAAATGGCAATTTCAGGATTGGTCATCTTGTGTCACTCTTTATGAAGTAATGATTGTGAAAGCGCCGAGCAGTTACTTCTGCTCAGCCTGCTCCATCAGCACTTGTTCGGTTTCCTTGACGTCATCAAGACGTGCCATCCAAACACCGGTCTCCATTGCCCGCAAACATCGTATTAGCTCGGCAATGCCCTGCAGAATAAGCAGTAGGCCGGCAAGCGGGATTAAGGTTTTGAAAAAATAAATCTGGATGCGCGCCGGCGAGTTCCAGCTGACTTCTTGGTAACGCCAGCTATCCGATGCAATTTCCCACCCAAACCAAAACAACGCCAGCATGCCAGGAAAGAAAAACAATAGATAAAGCGCAAAATCTACGCGGGCTTGCCACTTTACTGGAAATAATCTGTACAACACATCACCGCGCACATGGGCATCCTGTGCCAACGCATACGGCCCAGCCATCAAAAACAATGCCCCGTACATCTGGATCATCATGTCAAATGCCCATACCGTCGGCGCATTCAGCACATAGCGAACAAATACTTCATAAGACACAGAAAAGGTCAAAACCAGAATACACCAGCCAAACGCCCGGCCAAACCAGTTGCTAAGACTTTCTATTGCGTGAACAAATTGTGTCATAAATGTCTCCAGAGACAGGTCAAAGACAAACTCAGAAGACCATAAATGGCCTTCTGAGTCATAGTTAGGCTAACATCAGGGCTTAACCAAAATGATGGTTATAGGCCATCCGATAATCAGGCTGATTCAGGTTCAGGTAATTCATCACATCCTTGGCATAGGCCTTTTGTGATTCGATCACCTTTGCGAAGAATGCGTCTTCAGCAGACAACCGCTCAACAACAACATCCCATGCTTTTAGCTGTGCTGCCATCACCGAGTCAGGTGTGCGGTGTACCTTAACGCCGCTTTCTTTTTGCAACTTGATCAGATCTTCTGAGTAACGCTTTGTGTTGTGCCAGTAGAAGTTTGAATTTTCTGCTTCTGACGCATATTTCAAGATCGACTGAAGCTCTGTTGGGAGGGATTCATATCTTTCCTTGTTAAAGGTGACTTCAAAGAATTCCTGTGACTGGTGGAATGACGCCAAATGATAGTCTTTTGACACATCCTGCATACCAAAGTCACGGTCAGATGTCGGGTTGTTAAATTCGGCCGCATCAATCAGGCCAGATTTCATGGCTGGCTGAATTTCACCGCCGGGAAGCTGCACAACAGACATACCCATTTCCATCAAAACGTCAGCAGCAAGACCAACGGTCCGGTATTTCAGGCCGCTCATCTGTGACGCATCTTTGATTTCTTCTTTAAACCACCCAAGTGGCTGCGCTGGCATTGGGCTGTTAAAGAATGAAACCACGTTCAAGCCAAGCTTGCCCATGAGTTCATTGAACAGCTCCATGCCGCCGCCATAATGGCACCAGCCAAGAACTTCTTGTGAAGACCAACCAAAACATGGGCCAGTTCCAAACAATGAAGCTGTCTTTGACTTTGAATACCAGTACGCTGGAACATAATGCGCAGCGTCAAGAACACCGCGATGCACTGCATCCTGCATCTGGCTTGTTTTCACAACAGCGTTAACTGAAAGAAGATCGATTTTCAGATCTTTACCAGCCATTGCATGCACGCGATCAACATATGATTTTGCATTTTCAAGGAAAATACCGCCGCCCCAGGCTGCTTGCATTTTCAGCGTTACAGCCTCAGATGTTGAAATTGCTGGTGCTGCAACTGTTTTGGCAGCTTCCGGCTTTGGCTTGTTTAAAACTGAGGCTGCACCTGCGCCCACAGCGCCACCAACAACCAAGCCAGTCACAAACGATCGTCTATCCATATTGTCCTCCAAATTTGGGTAAAGTTTATTAACGGTCTGTTAGCCGAAACAATTTGGAATTGCAAAGGGTTTTAAAATTGTTCCTTTTTTCAGTCGTATTATGAGATTATGCTGGCGATTGGTAAATCAGCAAGCGCTAAACCAGACCACATTTATAAAATAATTTTTTAAATGTGGTTTTTAACGAAAAAAAATGCCCCTGAGAAACCACAGCAATTGTCATGTAAAGACTAAATACCAAGGCCTAAGGCGCAAACGAATAGCCTAATATCTTCCGCTAAATATTAGCCGCCAGCAGCCGGAAATCATTTATTTCAGCCTGAGCGCTTTTGGGCAGCATAATGGCTTTCGAAATGCCGAGGCGTGCACCTCACAAGCACGCATTAACGGATTGCTTGCCTTATTTAAAGCTTCTGCTAGGCTTCACATCATAAACAATAAAGTGTTGCTGTTTTAACGACACTTAGAAAAAAGTTTGGATTTTTTGGTCCATTAAAGGAGGAAACCATGGATAGACGATCCTTTGTAACTGGCCTGGTTGTTGGTGGCGCCGTGGGCGCAGGGGCTACTGCCGTTTTAAATAGGCCAAAGCCGGAAACGACAAAAACAGTAGCAGCACCAGCCATTGTGGCAGATCGTGTTGAAATCGCTATGGTATCAACTTGGGGGCGTGATTTCCCGGGCCTTGGTACAGGTGCACAACGCTTTGCGCAACGGCTATCAGACGTATCAGATGGCCGCATTCAAGTGGCCTATTACGCCGCTGGCGAACGTGTAGGCGCGTTTGATTCGTTTGACGAAGTGGCGTCAGGCAACGCCCAAGCCTACCATGCCGCAGATTATTACTGGAAAGGCAAGCACCCAGCGTGGGCCTATTTTACCGCAGTGCCTTTCGGCCTGACCTACGCCGAAATGAAGTCGTGGTTGCATTGGATGGGCGGCCAAGAGCTGCATGATGAGCTAGCCGGCGAGTTTGGTCTTAAATGTATTCCGATGGGCAACACAGGCGTTCAGTGGGGCGGCTGGTTTAACAAAGAAATCAACTCTGGCGATGACCTCAAAGGCCTAAAAATGCGTATTCCGGGTCTTGGTGGTGATGTGATGGCCAAGCTTGGCGCATCACCTGTGTCACTTCCAGGCGGGCAGATTTATGAAAACCTTGTTTCAGGGGCGATTGACGCCACTGAATGGGTTGGCCCATGGAATGACGAAGCTATGAAATTCTATGAAGCTGCCAAATATTATTATTATCCCGGCATGCATGAGCCAGCCTCACAGCTGCATGTTGGTTTTAACGCGTCATTCTGGTCTGGCCTCAGCGCCTCGGACAAAGCGCTTATCAGCGCTGTAGCCCAAGGTGAAGACAATAACTTCATGGCTGAATATAACGCCAAAAATGGCGCCGCCCTTGAACGTCTTGTCAAGGATCAAGGCGTTATCGTTCGTGAATTCAACGATGATGTTTATGCAGCCTTCAAACGCGGTTCTGATGAGGTCTATGAAGAAGTTCAGGCACACTCAGCACTGGCTAAGAAGGTACATGAGTCGGCGATGAATGCGCGCAAAGTGGTCGGCGATTATGTGCAGCTGAATGACGTTGCTTACGTCAATAAGCGTAACGCCGCCCTAAACAGCTAATAAAAGTAATATGGGGCTCGCCATTATTATGGCGGGCCCTGTTTTACCCAAATCATTAGTTTGTATGATTCTGTTTTGAAGGCCGCCATGACTTCAACATCAAAAAACAAATTATTTCAGCTGCTGCATTTTATTGGGCTTAGCAGCGCATTTTTATCCTTTCTTTTCGTTATAAATAATTTTCTCATTTTTAGCTTTGATGCGCCCGGCCTGATCAACACGCTTAATCTTGGCGGTGTGTTCGGCGTATCGTCACCAAAATCAGGCTATAATGGCGGATTGTTAACCATTGGGCTTTTGCAAACTGGCGTCATTGGGGCAGCGATCATTTTAGCTGGCTATCAGGCGCTGGCAAAATCAGATTTGCGCGCCGATGCGGCGGCGCTTGACGGCGTTTCTGCCTATATCATTCGCACCGCTTTTTGGGCGGTTTTGATAGTCGGCTTGGCAGATGCCGTGATGTCATTTTTGCGGGTGGAAGATTTTCACAAAATACTTTTTGGCGAGGCCGGCGGTGCGGCTATTGCCCTGCCAAGCACCCGTGGGTTTTATGTGCACATCCCCCTTATGATCATCGCAGCACTGATTGCTTTGCGTGACAAGTCAGTTTCCCTTGTCTGGCTGACATTGCTGGTTGTGATTGCAGAATTTTTGATCGTGATAGCCCGTTTTATTTATGGTTATGAGCAAACCTTTATGGGTGACCTTGTTCGGTTTTGGTATGCCGCATTATTTCTTTTTGCATCGGCCTACACATTAAAGGAAGACGGACATGTGCGGGTAGATGTGGTCTATGCTGGGTTAAGACTGCGCACCAAATCACTCCTCAATATGATTGGCACGCTGTTTTTTGGCATTCCTTTATGCTGGCTCATTTTAGTGCGCGGCATGTGGGGCGAGACCAGTCTGATCAATAGCCCGATGCTGAATTTTGAAACCTCAATGAGCGGCTTTGGCATGTATGTCAAATATCTTATGGCAGCATTTTTGGTGGTTTTTGCCCTCAGTATGATTTTTCAATTTACCGCCTATTTGTTGAACTCGATGGCGAATATCGACGAAAATCTGTCTGATGATATGGCCGGTAATGAGGGTGACGCATAATGGAACTTGTTTTTCTCGCACTGCTGTTTTTGTTGATGATGTATGCCTTGGGCTCGGGCTATCCGGTGGCCTTTGCGCTGCCTGGCGCGGCAATTGTGACCATTGTGCTGGCCGGCATAACCGGCGTTTTATTAGAAGGCGATAGCGGCGCCTATTTTGTACAAGATGGGCCCATAGAATGGCTGACTGCCGGCGTTACCAATTTTCGCGGCATTTATTGGGAAGTTGAACGCGACACTTTGATCGCAATCCCGCTGTTTATTTTTATGGGCATCATGCTACAGCGGTCAAAAATCGCCGAAGACCTTTTGGTGACAATGGCGCAGCTGTTTGGCCCGATCCCAGGTGGTTTGGGCATTTCGGTGGTTTTTGTTGGCGGCCTGTTGGCGGCAACAACAGGTATTGTTGGCGCCACTGTGGTGGCTATGGGCCTGATATCCTTGCCGGCGATGCTGCGTAACAATTATTCAAAACCCTTGGCCACCGGTGCGATTTGCGCCTCTGGCACGTTGGGGCAAATCATTCCGCCATCAATCGTTTTGATCATTTTGGCCGACCAGCTGGCCAGCGCCGCAGATCAGGCAGCTACCGCCCGTAAAGCGCTGTACAAGCAGGCGACCGGCCAATTCAGCATGCCATCTGAATTCAATATCATTTCGACAAGTGCCGGCGATATGTTCCTTGGTGCGTTTTTGCCGGGTATTTTGCTTGTCGGTCTCTATATGGCCTATATTTTGATTGCCGCCCTTATTCGGCCAAAACTGGCACCCGCCGTACATTATGATGGCAAACTGCTGGAAAAGACCTTTCTGATCAAAGTCTGTTTAGCACTGGTGCCACCGCTATTGCTGATATTTTTGGTTCTGGGGTCAATTATCGCCGGTATTGCAACGGTTAATCAGGCCGGTGCCATTGGCGCCATCGGCGCCATGATCATGGCTGGTTATAAATTGCGCGAAGGCACACCGCGGGCCTTCTATCCGGCCATTATCACAATCGTTTCGTTACTATGTATCTGGGCGATTTCAGCGAATTTCAATCTTAGTGTGAAAACCATAACTGACGGGCGTGACTGGTTTGGATTGGGTCTTGTCACCATAGCCGTTGTCGCATTGCTAGTTGGCATCGCGTGGAGCGGCTGGCGCGCTTTCAGGATCGAAAACACCCTGCGCGATGTGATGTCCGAAACCGCCAAAACAACCTCTTTGGTATTTATCATCCTGCTTGGCGCGGCGATGCTAACCGCGGCTTTCCGCGGCTTTGGTGGCGAAGAGGTGGTCAAGCATTTCCTATCAAGCCTGCCGGGCGGTTTCTGGTCACAATTCTTAGTTGTGATGGCGGTTATTTTCCTTCTAGGCTTCTTCCTCGATTTTATTGAAATTGCCGTTGTGGTGGTGCCGATTGTGGCGCCAATTTTGCTGGCGGACCCATCTGCCAACGTCACCGCGGTATGGCTTGGCGTGATGATTGGTTTGAATATTCAGACTTCGTTTCTGACACCGCCATTTGGTTTCGCGCTGTTTTACCTTCGCGGGGTGGCAAGCAAAGCTGTCAAAACGCTGGATATGTACAAAGGGGTCGTGCCTTTTATCGCGCTGCAACTTATTGGGCTTGGCATTGTTGGGTTTAATCCGGGCTTGGTAAATTATTTGCCAACCAAGACGTTTCTTTCAAGCGAAACAGCCCCGCCACCAAAAAACCCACGCTTGCAGATGTGTTTGGAAACTTACCAATTTGACTTTTACGATCAGAATAAAGCGGCCTTTGTTGCGCGTGTAAACGGCTTGAAAACATTGGATTATTCAAGCCTACCAGAACCTGTGCGGACAAGGTTAGAGCGCAACATCACCGACGCTAGTACGGTTTTTGATTTGATCGATGATGTGCAAAACGGCAAGGCACAGATGGCCAGCGCGGCTATTGCCTATACGCCTATCCACACAGAGGTGCGTAGCATTGAAAAAGTCATCCGGCGTGACGAAGCTGAAATTAAAAATTTACGGCAAGATCTGCGCGCGACCGATGATGCGTCAGAAAAGGCCAGAATTAATGCCGAAATTTCTGACCTAGAAAACGCCATAGATTTTCAAAAGACTCTTATCCCGGCCAACTGGAAACAGACCAATAAAGAATTTCAAAAAATCACCACACAATTGCAACGCGCCCGCTTGCAATTGAGGAAAACATCAGATCGCACCTATTTGGAGATTTTGCAGCTGGTCAAAGCGATAGATGCCGAACCAGACCTTGCCCTACTAGACGATGATATTCAGCGCCTTACCAAAACCCTTGCCGCTGACGACAACACGCTTGAGGCGATAAAAGATGCCTATAGCGCATTGACCAAAATTAGTGGTGCCGATGATGCTGGCATGGCGGTATCCGCGGCGCGGCGTCTGTTCGAAAAAGATCGTGGCAATCTGGACGCGGTGCGACAAGAACTGGACAAAGCGCTGGCCGTCATTGGCGAAGAGCGTGCGTGGCGTAGCGCAGCACGGTCTGGCATTTATCAGCCGCTTGCTGATTTTGAAAAATTTGCCAGAACCAATTTAGGCCTTCGCGAGCAAGACCGGCTAACACCGGGCCAGGTTGATGCCATCACCCCATGCCTTGCCCAGCATCAGGACATATCGCTGCAGTTTTAGAACCGAGTAAATCACCCGCACGCAAGGATCGGCGTGCAAGGAATGGCAGTAAGGAGCGGCACATGGCACAAGGCATCAACACCCAATCGGTTCTGGCCATGCGCAGTGCCGGTTATTACTCAGAACGAACCGCTGGCGCCCGCGATGTGATCAATAATGCCAGCGAAATGGTGTTACGCGCGCTGGAAGATATGCCAGCCAGCCAGATTTTGCGTATTGCAGATTTTGGCGCTGCTGATGGCGGCACCAGCCGTGATATGTGGATGCACATCATCGGCAGCCGCCGCGCTGGCGGGGATCACCGGCAAATTGAAATGCTATACACTGATCTTGCCAGCAATGATTTTTCGACATTGTTTCGGATGATGCAAGGCATGCAAGGTGATCCAAAACATGCCTATCAAATGCATCATGATAACGTGTTTGTGCATGCGTGCGGCACCGGTTTTCACCAGCAGCTAATGGCCAATGAAAGCCTGCATTTGGGCTTTAGTGCCACCGCCATGCATTATGTATCGGTAAAACCGCTGGAAATTCCCCATCATGTTCACGCCGTCGCTGCCGATCCGGTGAGCCACGCCGCGTTTGCTGAACAGGCCGCAAAAGATTGGCAACATATTTTGCTTGGGCGGGCTGCCGAATTGGTCGCCGGCGGCCGCTTTATTTGCTTGAATTTTGGCATTGATGAGCAGGGCCGCTATCTTGGCAACACTGGCGGCAAACATATGTTTGACCATTTTCACAAACATTGGGCAGCGTTACGTGACGCCGGTACAATTACTCATACCGAATATGAGCGGGCAACATTTGCCCAATATTATCGCTCGATAGACGAATTCTGTGCACCGTTTCATGATCCGAATAGCCCGGTGCGGCAAGCCGGCTTAACGCTCAAATCCTGTCACAGTAAAGTAACGGCCTGCCCCTATCATGCGGCATTTTTACAGTCTGACGGCACAATGTCTGCCGCCGATTATGCCGCCACCCTTATCCCGACTATGCGGTCATGGTCAGAAACGGTGTTTCGCACCGCCCTTGATGGGCGTGATGGAGATGCGCGTGACACAATTATTGATGCCTTTTATGACGCCTATGAAGCAGAGGTCACCGCCGACCCAACCGGCCATGCGATGGATTATGTTCACATCATTCTTGATATTGAGAAATCCGCTTAACCGGTGGAAACATCGACTTAACAGACAAACCCCAGCAAACCCACGCTGTAACAGCGCATCAATAGCCAATCGCACAGCCGTCTTTACGCGGATCGGACCCGGCGACAAGTAGGTCATTATCCCAATCAATAATAATCGCTTGTGACCCACCAATGGGCGCCTTTGCCGGTTGGATATTATGGCCGCGCGCCCGTAAGGCGTCACGCAGATCATCGCTGATAGGCTCTTCAACCTCGACAACATCACTAAACGGATCCGGGAAATAGCGCGGGGTGTCCTGGGCTTCTTGAACGTCCATATTGTAATCAAACACCCGAGTCAAAAATTGCATATGGCCAAAGGCTTGATATTCACCACCCATTACCCCGAAAGACATCACTGTTTTGCCATTTTTTGTGGCCATGCCGGGGATGATTGTATGCAGCGGCCGTTTGCCGGGCTCGATACAGTTCGGATGGCCAGGCTGAACCACAAACCCCATGCCGCGATTTTGCAGCATAACCCCGGATTTTGGCGCTAATAAGCCAGATCCAAACGGGTGATAGACCGTATTAATCAAGCTGCAAGCATTTCGGTCCTTATCAACAACACTGATAAATACCGTGCTTTTATGGCGCGGCAAGCTTGTTTCTGGCAATTCTTTATGGGCTTTTTCAGGGTTAATTTGGGCCCGCATCGCCGCCGCATGCTGATCGCTCAACAATGCCTCGACCGGCACATCACTAAAGGCCGGATCGGCCAGATAGAGACTGCGATCGCGGTAGGCCAGACGGCCAGCTTCAATTTCATGATGCATACGATCAACCGAAATTGGATGATCACCAAATGTGTCGATGCCAGACATCATATTCAGCAGCAAAAGCGCGATAACACCCTGCCCATTTGGCGGGCATTCCCAAATATCATAGCCTCTAAAATTTGTCTTGATAGGTGTTACATAATCGGCCACTGCATTATCAAAATCATCCTGTGTGTGACGACCGCCAAGACCCTGCAATTTGCCAAGAATATCCTCGGCAACCCAGCCTTTGTAAAAGCCATCACGCCCGTGCGCAGCAATTTCTTCCATCGCCGCGGCAAGCGCCGGGTTGGCCAGCCTGTCCCCCATTTTATAGGTATCACCATCACGAAGATACACCGCCGCTGCATCGCTGTCACCTTTCAGCAAATCCCGCGTTGCCGCAAAGTCAGCGCCGATACGCTGACCAACTGGAAAGCCATTGCGCGCATAGGAAATGGCCGGCTGTAATAAATCGCCCAGCGGCCGTGACCCAAAATCATTATTCAGCTGAACCCATGCATCAACCGCGGTTGGCACGGTAACTGAATGCGGGCTTTGCTGTTGAATTTCAGTTATGCCCTGCGCCAGCAGCCATTCAGCAGTCAAGCCGGCAGGTGCCCGGCCAGACCCGTTCAATGCCACAATCTGGTCGCTGCCACCTGGTGCATATAAACAGAAACAATCGCCGCCAATACCGGTAGACGCCGGTTCAACAACACCCTGCACCGCACAGGCCGCCAACGCCGCATCCATCGCATTGCCGCCGTCACGTAACACCGTCACAGCAGCTTGCGTAGATAACGGGTGTGATGTGCTTGCCATGGCTTCGGGGGCAAACACAGGCGAACGGCCGGGACGCTGTAGACTACGCATGACGAATCCTTATGATAGGTAAATAAATAGCGTTTAGATTTTTAATCTAGATCACGCCGCAGGGCCACTAAAATCATAAACCCTGCGCGTAAAGACTCGCCGGTGTGATACGGCATAGCTGATTTGTAAATCAGGAGATGAGGATGGATATAGGATTTATTGGACTTGGCAACATGGGCGCGCCGATGGCAACCAATCTTGCGGCTGCTGGTCATAACATTACCGGTTTTGACATTGTCGCCAGCCCCCTTGACGGCATTGATATGGCAGCGTCGGCCGCGGCCGCGGCCAAGGATCGTGACATTGTTATCACCATGCTGCCAGATGGCGCAATTTTGCAGGCGGTAGCGGCTGAGATTTTGCCGGTGATGCGGGCTGGCAGCTGTTTTATTGATTGTTCTACCGTTGATGTTGCCGCTACCATGGCGGTCTCCGCGGCTGCCGATGCCGCCAAAATACTTTGTCTTGATGCGCCGGTATCGGGCGGCGTTGGGGGTGCCAGCGCCGGCACCCTAACATTTATGGTAGGCGGGAGTGACGCCGGCTTTGCCCGGGCCGCCCCGTTGTTTGATATTATGGGACAGCGCCACATCCACTGCGGTAGCAATGGAGCTGGTCAAGCTGCCAAAATTTGCAACAATATGATTTTGGGGGTAACGATGATTGCCAGCTGCGAAGCTATCGCGCTGGCCGATAAACTAGGGCTGGACCGCCAAAAGCTATTTGACGTTGTCAGCACATCGTCTGGCTATAGCTGGTCGATGAATGCCTATTGCCCAGCGCCGGGCGTCGGCCCCCCTAGCCCAGCCGATAATGATTATAAGCCTGGCTTTTCAGCAGCGCTGATGTTGAAGGATCTTTGTCTTGCCACAGACGCCGCAAAAACCGTTGGCGCAAACGCCGCCACTGCCGATCTTGCCACCAAAATCTACCGTGATTTTGCCGCCAGCCAAGACCCACAAAATATCGATTTTTCAGCGATTCTAAAAACCATGACAACGCCCTAAAGCCGCTGATTTAAACTGTGCTTAACGGGGTTTTGCCCAACACCATATCGGCGCCTTTTTCAGCGATCATCAGCACCCCGGCATTAAGGTTTGCCGATAGCATTGTGGGCATAATCGATGCATCAATAACCCGCAAATTCTGCATACCATGCACCCGCAATTCATGGTCAACAACCGCATGAGGATCAGTCTTTGGCGCCATCCGGCAAGTGCCCATCAAATGATACACCGTGGTGCTGCGCTGGTGGGCAATATCCAAAAGCTCGTCATCACTTTGGACGGCATCACCCGGATAGGCTTCATGATCAAAATAGGGCGCCAGCGCATCGGTGCGCATTAACCGGCGTGACAGCTTTATGCCGGCCAGCAGCACCGCTTTATCTTCTTCGGCAGAAAGATAATTTGGCTGAATGATAGGTTTTTCAAATGGGTCTGCGCTGCGCGCCTTGACCCAGCCCAGACTTTCCGGGCGTTGTTGCCAGGTCGCCAGCGTAAAGCCGGGCTCTTCATCAAGCCAGGCTTGCATACCTTCTTTATAGCTTGCCGGCGTAAAGCTGATTTGCAAATCATTATTTTTGATAGCTTCATTGGAATGCCAAAAACAATAAACCAATGTCGGCCCCAATTCGAGAATCGATTGTTTGCCCATAAAATACTTAGCAATTTCCCCAAGTAGGCGAGGGCCACGCGCCAATTCATTAATGGTGCGCACATTTTTTGCGCGGGCAGTCAAGCGAGTGCCATAGTGGTCGCGCAGATTCTCGCCCACTCCGGCAAGCGCATGTTTCACCTCAATGCCAAGACTTTTCAATAACACCGGGTTACCGATCCCGGAAACCTGCAGTAAATGCGGTGAGTTGATGGTGCCACCAGAAATGATCACTTCACGTGCTGCATAAATTGACTTCACCGACCCACCAGCCCCGCCATGCCGATAGGCGATACCGATGGCGCGTTTGCCCTCTAGCAGAATTTCGGTAGCATGAGCGTTGGTGATAACGGTTAAATTGCTGCGCCGCTTTGCCGGTTTCAAAAAGGCCCGGGCCGCACTCATCCGCAGTTTACCGCTCGAGGTGCGCTGAACATATGATGTACCAAGCTGGGTTTCGCCGTTATAATCTGGATTGCGGGGTATCCCAAGACTGGCAGCACCTTCGATGAAGGCCTCGCAAAGCGGGTCCCGCCAGCCAAGGTTGGTAATGGTCATTTCGCCGGTTTTGCCGCGGAAATTGTCGTCACTTGCATCTTGATGCGATTCATAGCGCTGAAAATAGGGAAGCACATCCTCATACCCCCACCCCTTGTTGCCCTTTTGCGCCCAGACATCAAAATCCATGCTTTGCCCACGATTAAAAATCAGCCCATTGATGGAACTTGATCCGCCAATGACCTTTCCCCGTGGTGTCGGAATCGACCGCCCATTAGTGCCCGCACTTGGCTCTGACTGATACATCCAATTGACTTTCGGATTGACCAGAGTTTTCATAAAGCCAGCCGGAATATGAATAAAGGGATGCCAGTCATTTGGCCCGGCTTCGAGAACACAAACGCTATAATTGCCGCATGCAGTCAACCGATTGGCAAGAACACAGCCAGCTGAACCAGCCCCAACAATGATATAATCAAACTGATCTGCCATAGGTCTTTCGTCTCTTCCTAACCGTGAAACTTTCATGCTGGCATCATCGCCGCAGGGTTTACTGTGGTTTATAGTGGCCAAGCTGGTGGCGGTTGCCAAGCCCCATAAACACATTGCCCAGCTGCCCGTTAAGACGGTTTTTGGGGCGCCCCGGCGTCACGCAAATTAACCACATTGGCGGCAAGGATAATCACTGCCCCCAGCATAATCGGCCATTCTAGCGCCTCACCATAGAACAGAAACCCGATCACCGCCACCAGCGGCAATCGCATGAAATCAAGCGGCATAACAATGATGGCTGGGGCCACCGACAATGCTTTGGTAATGCAAAAATGTGCCGTCAAACCGCCAAGCCCAACCGCACCAACCCACAAAATGTTTATACCCTGTGGCAGGGTTACATGGCCATCATAGCCAGTAAAGCCAATCGCCATAACAAGCTGCATCGCAGTAAGCCAAAATAGAATACAACTGGTCGATTGATCCGCCGTCAGCTTTTTTGTTGCCATCATTGATCCGGCAAAACAGACCGCACAGGATATCGCTGCCAAAATGGCCGGGCTTATTGCGCTCACATCGGGGCGGGCCACGATCAATACACCAACAAACCCAAATACTACCGCCGCCAAGCGGGATCGTGTCAGGGTTTCATTCAAGAAAAACGGCGCCAGTAGTGCCACCCAAATCGGTGTCGAAAATTCCAGCGCAAATAATTGTGAAAAAGGAATAAAGGCGACCGCCAGAAACCACAGATTTTGACCTGAAAAATGCGCAATATTGCGCAGTAAATGCAGCCATAACCGGTTTGTCTTTATTTCATAAAAGCGGCCAGTGATACTGATCACACTGACCACAATGACAAACCCAATGACCGAGCGGTACAGCATTATTTCAAATGTTGACAGATGGCCGGCCAGTTCGCGCCCAGCAATCGCCATAACGCTGAATGACACCATCGCGCCAATCATCCACAACGCTGCTGTCAAAGGATACGATCCAGAAACCATCAAAAACACCTTTTCATAGCTACCAGACATAGCCAGCAGTCAGAGCCGTCGATAAAATCATTGCCGCTAAACGCCGCCATAGATACAGCTTTAAGACGGCCATCATAGAGCGCAAATGGCTGAGATAAAATCGGAATTAACGCAGGCGGCAGCCTAAAACCGAATGGCTGGCATATTTTCCGTGATCCGCACCGCCAGCCCCCCTTGCAAAACCGGCAATTTCCTTGGCATGATAAGATCCAGAAACCAGCCTCGGCTGGGATGCTTGATATTGAGATGAAATGCAAAATATCACCTTACAAGATTGTTATAAACATAGCACCGGACGTGCATTTGCAACCGGAACGCAAAGTTTAGTTCGGCTGGTTTTGGAACAAGCCCGGCTTGATCATGAAGCCGGCCTTAACACCCGCGGCTTGGTCTCTGGCTATCCAGGGTCACCACTTGGCGGGCTTGACCATGAAATGAGCCGTGCCAAACCGCATCTTGATGCTGCCGGTGTTATTTTTCAGCCAGCGGTAAATGAGGAGTTAGCCGCCACCGCACTGTGGGGTAGCCAGCATCTACATCTCTATGACAATCCGGACATTGATGGGGTATTTGGGCTATGGTACGGCAAAGGACCAGGCCTTGACCGGGCGCTTGATGCGATGCGGCATGCCAATATGGGCGGCGTGGCAAAACATGGCGGCATGGTGTTTGCGGTGGGGGATGATGCCACCGGAAAATCATCCACCGTTGCCTACCAATCTGAACAGACATTGATCGCCGCTGGCGTACCTTTTTTCTATCCGCGGTCGGTGCATGATATTATCCCGATGGGGCTACAGGCCTTTGCGTTATCACGGCATGCCGGATGCTGTGTTGGTCTAAAAATCGTTGTTGATACGGCAGATATCAGCACCATTATAGACCTTGATAAAATCCGCCCCGCCAACAGCCTGCCGGATACGGATGTTGGGCCGGTGCATATTGGCCGGCATGATGCCGCCTTAGAACGCGAATCGCGGCTTTTTAATCTGCGGTTGCCGGCGGTCACCGAATTTCAGCGCCACCACAAAATAAACCATGATATGGGCACCGCAAACCACCGCGGCAAGCTAGGCATTATGGCGGTTGGCAAAGCCGTGCCAGAGGTGGTCGAAGCGCTCGCCAGTTTGGGCGTCACTGATCATCAAAAAGCCGCGATTGGGCTTTTGTCTATTGGCATGCCGTGGCCAATTGCACCACAAACCTTGATCGATTTTGCAACACGCTATGATGAAATTCTTGTCGTGGAAGAAAAACGGCCAATTGTCGAAGAGCAGCTAGCACGCGCCGTCGTCAATATCAAAGCGCGCGGCATAATCACCGGAAAATTAAGTCTCGAAGGCACACCGCTGATTCCAGAAACCGGCGAGTTGAGCCATGCCTTGCTATGTGACGTGATCTACCAACGCGGCACAACACATGGCATAAAACTGCAGCCGTTTGTGCGGCAAGACACCCCCACCACCCTACCGGCAATCGCCACACGCACACCATGGTTTTGTGCTGGCTGCCCGCATAATTCCAGCACCAAATTGCCGGCTGGAGAAATCACTGGCATGGGCATTGGGTGTCATTCGATTAGCGGGTTTTTGACACCAGATGCGATTACCAACTACACACAAATGGGTGGTGAAGGGGCGTTTTGGATTGGCCGCGCGCCGTTTTCACAACATAAGCATAGTTTCCAAAATATCGGTGACGGCACCTATGCCCATTCTGGCTATCTTGGGGTGCGGGCGGCGGTAGCGGCTGGTGTCAATATGACTTTCAAAATCTTGTATAATGGTGCGGTGGCTATGACCGGCGGTCAGGCGGTCGCTGGTGGCCAGACTCCATGGATGATTTCTGCCCAACTGGCCGCCGAAGGTGTGCGTGAAATTGCCGTTGTCACGGACCAGCCAGATGCGTTTCCCACGGCAGCAGAATGGGCAAAGAACGCCACTATTTACCACCGTACTGAGCTTCTGTCAGTTCAGGATAAATTAAAAGAAATTGATGGCGTCACTGCAATTATCTATGTGCAAAGCTGTGCCACCGAGCTGCGCCGGGGCCGCAAACGTGGCACCGTGCCGGACCGCGCCGAAACGGTTTTGATTAATGACGCGGTATGCGAGGGATGCGGCGATTGCGCTGAAAAGTCAAATTGTGTTGCGGTCAAACCGCTGGCCCGACCAGACGGCGACAAAAAATACATTGATCAATCGATTTGTAATAAGGATTTTTCCTGCATCACCGGATTTTGCCCAAGCTTTGTAACGGTTAGCGGGCAACTTGATAAAGGTGCCACCCACCGCCACACCATCCCCTTTCCTGAAGACATACCCCTTACCAAGCCGGCGCGAGCGGACGGAATAAGCAATATTTTTATTGCCGGCATTGGCGGCACTGGTGTGTCCACCCTGTCAGGCATTCTGGTTATGGCGGCGCATAGTGATGGCATTTATGGACAAGCCGTCAACCAAACCGGGCTATCGCAAAAAAATGGCGGGGTGACCAGCCAGGTCAGACTATCGCGTGATACCGATCTCTATCAGCGCATGGTTAGATTGCCAGCGAAAGGCGCGACCTTGCTTATTGGCTGTGATGGTGTGGTGGCGGCCAATGATGCGGTGCTGGCGGTGTTACATAAAACCACCACAACAGCTGTTGTGAACAGCGCGCTAGACCCGGTCGGTGTCGCCGGTGTTGGGATTGGCAGTGTGGTCAGCCAAGACCTTGTTATGGCGCGGTTGCAGAGCGTTATGGACGACAAAAATATTCACCAGCTGGACGCATCAAAAATGGCTGATCGCTTGTTTGGCTCAACCACCTCAAGCAATATTATTTTGCTTGGCTGGGCCTTGCAAAAAGGCTTTTTGCCGGTGCGGCCAGAGGCCCTTGAAGACGCCTTACGACTGAATGGTGTGGGCATTGAGGATAATATTGCGGCATTGCGATGGGGCCGGCTATTGGCGATTGATCCGGGCCGCGTAATGGCGTTGTTGGATGACCCTGAACAGGACGATATGCCAGCGACTGCATCGGCGATGTGCGATTATTTTTACGCAACCTTAACCGCCTACCAGGACCAAGCCTATGCCGGCCAGTTTTTGGCACTATTATCGCCTATCAGGAAACGCCTTCAGGCGGCTCATTTAGATGATGAGCATTTTGGTAAAAAAATCGCCCAATTGCTGTACCGCGCGATGGCGATCAAAGACGAATATGAAGTGGCGCGGCTACTGACCTCGCCAGCGTTCCATGCCAGCATCAGCAAAACCGCCGGACCACAGGCCAAGCTGCATTATCATTTGGCGCCACCGATGCTGAGCTGGCTGAAAGACAGTAAGGGCCAGCCCCGAAAAGTCAAATTCGGCGGCTGGTTGACACCGGTTTTACGGCTTCTTGCGCAATCGCGGCGGATCCGCGAAAAATGGTATGATCCGTTTTCCTATGGCAAAGACCGGCGCCATGATTGCCAGCACCGGGCCGAAGTCATTAGCTGGCTTAACCGCTTGTCGGCACAATTTGACCATGCCGATCCAAAAGCCGTTGATGCAGTGCTGGATGTAATGCTGTCGATACGCGGCTATGGGCATATCAGGCTAGACCGCTACAAAACCGCCTTACCAAAGATTGAAAAATATCTGGCAGAGATCGAAGCGGCGCCCGCCCACCATCATAGCGCCGCCGAATAACGCCGCCGAACTGCGCTAAAACATATAGGTTATATAGAGTTTAGATATAGTTTGAAATTTCGATAAGATTGCCGTCGGGATCTCGAATATAAAGTGAAAGTAACGCGCCATTTGCGCCAGTTTTGCGCACTGGGCCATCTTCAACAGACACCTTATGATCCGCAAGATGCGTCTGCCAGTCAGCAATCGGTTGTGCGCTAATAAAACAAAGATCAACACTCCCGGCATGCGGGGCACGCGCATGCGGCACATAGGGTGCAGCGGCGTCGTGAAGGTTAATTTTTTGTTGTCCAAAATGCAGTGATTGGCGCGGCGGACCACCGGTTGGTGGCATAAATTCAACAGGCGTCATGCCCAGAACACTGCTGTAAAAATCTATGGTTTTCTGCACATTGGCAACTGTCATGACGATATGATCTATTTGTAAAATTTCATATGTAGGCATCGTATTCACCTCGGCTAACGGCCAATAGAACAATAAGAAAGACCAGCCGATAGCATCGCTTCAGGGTCATATAGATTGCGCAGATCAATCATCGTGCGGCCAGCCATTGCCGCCACAAACTGCGCCGCTGTTAGCGCCCGAAACTCGTTCCATTCAGTGACGATGACAACCGCATCTGCCCCATTTATGCAGCTCAGTGCGCTATCGTGATAGACAATTTGATCCGGCAACAAATGTCTGGCTTCGACCATGGATTTTGGGTCATAGGCGCTGATATGCGCCCCAGCGTCATGCAGCAGATTTATGATATCAAGAGACGGGCTGTCACGCATATCATCGGTTTCAGGTTTGAAGGCCAGCCCCAAAATGGCAATTTTCGTATCGGTAACATCACCGCCCAGCGCCGCGATCACCCGGCCAGCCATGCTGCGTTTGCGGGCGTCATTATAGGTGACCACAGTGTCCACGATAGACATGTGGCAGTCATGATCTTCAGCGGTTTTGACAAGCGCTATGGTATCTTTTGGAAAGCATGAACCGCCATAACCCGGCCCAGGATGCAGAAATTTGCCGCCAATGCGCTTATCAAGGCCCATGCCTTTGGCAACATCATGCACATTTGCACCTACCGCCTCACATAAATCAGCGATTTGATTTATATAAGAAATTTTTACCGCCAAAAAGGCATTGCTAGCATATTTTATTAATTCGGATGTTTCCAACGTTGTGAATAAAATGGGTGTTTCGATCAAATATAACGGCCGGTAAAGCGTGCGCAACACGGTGCGGGCAGCCTCGGTTTCAGCGCCAACCACAACCCGGTCAGGTCGCATAAAGTCAGAAATTGCCGCGCCTTCGCGCAGAAATTCAGGGTTAGAGGCAACATCAAATTCTGCGTCTTTGTTGCTTTCTGAAATAATCTTAGCCACTTCACGGCCAGTGCCAACCGGCACGGTAGATTTGGTAATGACAACTGTATAGCCGGTCAAAAACGGCGCCAGATCGCGGGCCACCGCATAGACAAAAGACAAATCAGCATGGCCATCACCACGACGCGCTGGTGTGCCAACAGCAATAAACACCGCGTCAGCCGCAGCCACCGCGGGACCAAGATCAGTTGTGAAATGCAAGCGTCCCGCTGCCTTGTTTCGTGCCACAAGATCAGCCAGGCCGGGTTCATAAATTGGCATATCGCCTTGATCGATACGTGCTATTTTATCAGGGTCTTTGTCGACACATGTTACGTCAAAACCAAATTCTGAAAAACAAGCGCCAGACACAAGTCCGACATAACCCGTACCCACTACCGCAATTTTCACAATCTTGACCCTTTATCCTGACCCTTTATGCACTTCATAAAGTGATAGCCGCCTTTGCCAAGAGTTACAACAGATGCCCAAGCACAAACCGAAGATAATGCCGGTTTGTTGAGGTTAAAGTATAAAAAATAGAAAACCGGACGGCCCGTAGCATGATTAAATCAACAGGCATAAAGCGGGCTTGAAAGCCGCCACCGCATGGGCTAGAAAGGCGGGAAAATATGGTTTTGCTGGCCTTGTGAGCCTAACGCTGCCTGGCAATCCCAACATTGCTGACCTCACCAACGCAGAGCTGGAGCACATTATGAGTGACATAACACCTCATGGCGGTTTGAAGATTGCCACTGAACTTTACAATTTTGTGAATGACGATCTATTGGTAGGCGCGCCAATCACATCACAGGAATTCTGGGATGGGTTTGATGCAGCCGTCCATAAACTGGCCCCAAAAAATGATGCGCTATTAGCCGAACGGACCAGCCTGCAAAAGCAAATAGACGAATGGTTAAAGGCTCATGCAGCTGGCGGCATTGACCAAACTGCCTATGAAGCGTTTTTGACTGAGATTGGCTATTTGTGCCCAGAAGGTCCAGATTTTACCATTGAGACTGATAATGTGGATGCTGAAATTGCCACCATTGCTGGCCCCCAGCTGGTGGTGCCGGTGACCAACGCACGCTATGCTCTGAACGCTGCGAACGCGCGCTGGGGCAGTCTTTATGATGCGCTATATGGCACCGATGCTATTTCAGAAGATGGTGGTGCCATGCGGAGTGGCGGCTATAACCCGGTACGCGGTGCTAAGGTCATTGCTTATGTGCGCGCGCTTTTGAATGATTCTGCGCCACTGCAGAGCGCCGATTGGACTGATGTTACCGGCTTTAAGGTGGTTGACGGGCGGCTGCACATCGCGGTTGGCGCGCAAAATGTTGGGCTTGCCGATGCTGGCCAATTTGTCGGCTACACAGGTGACGCCGCGGCGCCACGCTCGGTGATAATACGCCAAAACAATCTACATTTGGAAATCATTGTCGATGCCAGCGGGGCTATTGGCAGCGCAGATAAAGCCAACATTAATGATGTGCTTGCTGAATCAGCGCTGACGAGCATCATTGACTGCGAGGATTCTATCGCCGCGGTTGATGCTGAAGACAAGGTGTTGGCCTATCGCAACTGGCTTGGCCTGATGCGCGGCACCTTGACTGACAGCTTTGAAAAAGCCGGCAAAATGATGACCCGCAAGCTGAATGCAGACAAATCATATATCGCCGCAGATGGCCAAGAAAAACATTTGCGTGGCCGGGCCTTAATGCTGGTGCGTAATGTCGGGCATCTTATGACAAACCCAGCCATCACCCTATCAAACGGCAAGGAAATTCCTGAAGGCATTATGGATGCCTTTATGACTGTCGCCGGGGCACTTCCTGATTTTGCTGATCGCCGTAACTCGCTAACTGGATCGATTTATATCGTTAAACCGAAATTGCATGGTCCCGATGAAGTGGCGTTTTCGGTTGAAATTTTTGAAGCTGTTGAAAATCTATTCAAGCTCGCCAAAAACACGATAAAGATCGGTATTATGGATGAGGAACGCCGGACCACAGTTAATCTTAAAGAATGTATCCGTGCCGCCAAAGCCCGCGTTGCCTTTATCAACACCGGCTTTCTTGACCGTACCGGTGACGAGATTCATACCTCAATGGATGCCGGTGCGATGATTCGTAAAGGCGATATGAAAGCCTCTACATGGATTGCCGCTTATGAAGATTGGAATGTTGATATTGGTCTGGCCTGTGGGTTTACCGGCCGCGCCCAAATCGGCAAGGGCATGTGGGCCATGCCAGATATGATGGCGGCCATGCTCGAACAGAAAATAGGACATCCACAAGCCGGTGCCAATTGCGCTTGGGTGCCGTCGCCAACCGCAGCCACCCTGCATGCGTTGCATTACCACAAGATCAATGTCGCCGAAAAACAAGCCGAATTGGCACACCGTACACGGGCCAACCGTAGCGATATTCTGACAATTCCAACAACCAGCCGTCCAAATTGGAACGATGCCGACATCCGCGCAGAATTGCGGAATAACGCCCAAGGTATACTTGGCTATGTGGTGCGCTGGATTGATCAGGGTGTGGGCTGTTCAAAAGTGCCTGATATCCATGATATCGGCCTGATGGAAGATCGTGCCACGTTACGTATTTCATCACAGCATATTGCCAATTGGCTGTATCACGGTGTCTGTGATGAAGCCTTGGTCATGGATGTCATGAAAGAAATGGCAAGCGTTGTTGATCGTCAAAATAGCGGTGATCCTGCCTATGAACCGATGGCCGGGCACTTTGATGATTCCATCGCCTTTAAGGCGGCCTGTGACTTGGTGTTCAAGGGTCGGCAACAGCCATCAGGCTATACCGAGCCGGTGTTGCATGCCCGCCGTCTTGAAAAGAAGGCACAAAGCCGCGCCGCATAATAACGGCAAAATAATGTTACCAAAATGCGCAGCGTCAGGACCTCCTGACGCTGTTTTTTTGGGCGCTGTTTTTTTGGGTAAAAGCTTTATTGAGACGTGCTATCGCCGTTATCGGCCCGCACCTTGGTACGCAATTCATCAATCAGAACTGCTTTTCCGGCTTTTTCAACATGCCAGAATGTCCAGCCATTGCAGGATGGTAGATTTTGTAATTTTGCCCCAAGAACGTGGATCGATCCGGTCTGCTTGTCTTCAGCAATCAACGACCCGTCAGCGCGCACCTGTGCGGAAAACCGTTTGCGCGAATCAAAAAGCCGGTCACCTGGCTGCAACAAACCACGTTCAATCAAGGTGCCAAATGGAATTTTTGGCAGCGCGCGGCGCGGTTGCGTTTCCAGCAAGTCAGCTGAATCTATTGGTGTTACCTTGGCAATGCGCTGGCGCGCAATTTTGACATAGGTGGCATCTTGTTCGATACCAATAAAATGCCGGTTGAGCTTTTTGGCGACAGCGCCAGTTGTACCGGTGCCAAAAAATGGATCAAGAATGACATCGCCGCGTTTTGTTGATGCCAAAATCACCCGCGCTAACAAGCTTTCGGGCTTTTGGGTTGGATGCGCTTTTTTGCCATCACTTTGTTTGAGCCGTTCACCCCCAGTGCACAGCGGCAATTCCCAATCAGACCGCATTTGCACATCGTCATTAAGCGCTTTCATCGCTTCATAATTGAAAATATGGCGTGATTTTTGAGACTTTGCCGCCCAAATCAGCGTTTCATGCGCATTGGTAAAGCGCCGGCCCCTAAAATTCGGCATCGGATTGGTTTTGCGCCAGACAACATCATTCAAAATCCAGTAATCTAAATCTTGTAAAATAGCGCCAACACGAAAAATATTGTGATAGCTGCCAATGACCCAGATTGCGCCATCGGGTTTTAGAACGCGGCGCGCTTCGGTTAGCCAGCCTTTGGTAAAAGCATCATAGGCGGCAAAAGAATCGAACTGATCCCACGCCGCGGTCACCGCATCAACATGGGTTTGATCCGGGCGCGACAAGTCTCCTGATAATTGCAAATTATACGGCGGATCCGCAAAAACCAAATCAACTGAATGATCGGGCAGGCCGCGCAACGCCGCAATGCAATCGCCTTGAATTATATCATTACGCGTCACCAAATCAGCCCTTTGCAGCCACCATATTACCCGGCACACCCTGCCAGAGACCCTCTAAAAGAATCACATAACCAAGATAAGTCAATAACTTATCGGAGCTTCTTCAAGTGACACAATATATTGTAGCTTATGCCCCAAAAATAGCGGTTATCTAGTGGGTCAGAAATTCGGCCACAACAACAGGCCGGGTTCAGCCGCGGATTTTTTGAAACATACCGGGGCTGTGTCGCTAATATTTGTCGTGGTGTGGCGGGACTGTTTCGAGCAGCCGCCGGATAGGGGCAAAACTGCGCCGATGCTGGGGAGACACACCATGCGCCGCCAGTGCCTGTTGATGCTGGCGCGTACCATATCCTTTATTAGTGGCCCAGCCATAGGCCGGCCATTGGCTATCAAGTTCATGCATAAGGGCATCGCGGCTATGTTTGGCGATAAGCGAAGCGCCGGCAATCGATAGAGACCTTGCGTCACCGCGCACCACCGCGGTGCTTGGGCAGGGCATATCTGGCGGCACGATATTGCCATCGACAAGCGCGTGACATGGGCCGGCAAAACCGGCTTTGCGTAAATCAGCAATTAGGCTGGTCACTGCCGCGGCCATCGCCACCAAAGTGGCTTTTAGGATACCTAGCTGATCAATAATTTTGACATCGCTTGAAATTGTACAGTGCAAATGCGGCGGCGCGGCAAGATAGGTTGCCAGCGCAGCGCAGCGTTCCGGTTTTATTTTTTTTGAATCATCAACATCGCCGGGGATCTGGTTATAGTGATGGGGGTTGAGCCACAGCGCCGTCACCGTGACCGGCCCGGCCCATGGGCCGCGTCCCGCCTCATCAATGCCGATAACGCTTCCCTCACAAGCGTTTTCCAGCGCCAAATCTGGCATTTATCCGCCGCGGCGGGTGACCGCTGATTCGGTTAGGCGCGGCATAATTTCAACAAAATTACACGGCCGATGGCGAATATCTAACTGATAGCGCAAAATTTCATCCCACGCATCACGGCAAGCCGATGGCGAGCCGGGAAGCGAAAACAAATAAGTGCCACCAGCCACCCCGGCGACCGCCCGTGACTGAATCGTTGACGTGCCAATTTTCTGAAAGGATACATATCTGAAAATTTCACCAAAGCCTTCAATTTCTTTTTCAAAAATGGACCTAAATGCCTCTGGCGTGCCATCACGGCCAGTTAAGCCAGTGCCACCTGTTGCAATCACCACATCGATTGACGGGTCTTCAACCCAGCCCTTTACGGTGGCGGTAATGGCCGAAAAATCATCTGTAACAAGCGCCCGCGCCGCCAAATTATGGCCGTCTTCATTAACCCGGCCTGCCAGCAGATCGCCGGACCGGTCATCATCAGAACTGCGTGAGTCCGACACTGTTAACACCGCAATATTCACCGCAACAAAGGCGGCTGATTTATCAATACGTTTATCGTGATCCATTGCCATTTGCCTTTTGAGTAAGGGTTACTGAGACCCGGCGGCAACCGCTTTGCCTGGTGAAAACGTACCGCCGGTCCCCGCAGCCAAGCTGGACAAAGCTGGGGACGGTTCGTCAAACCTTAACCGGTAAATACCAAGGTTCGATATAACATTTTTCACATAATAACGCGTTTCACGCGCTGGCATTGATTCAACCAGCAAAAACGGATCATCCTGATGGTCTAGTTTGCGCAACCATTTACGCAAATTGCCGGGCCCGCCATTATAGGCGGCCAGCAAACGAACCAAAGAATTTTCAATCAATGGTTCTTCAAGAAGATGATGCAAATATGTCTGTCCCAATTCCAGATTCAACTCTGGTTCGAATAATTTATGCCGCTTGCTGCCACGATAGCCGCGGTCTTTGGCGATGAAGGAGGCGGTTGCCGGCATTAATTGCATCAGGCCAGCCGCCTTTGCAGAACTTTTTGCGCGGGGATTAAAACCTGATTCTTGGCGTGATACAGCCCATACCAAGGCTTCATCAATACTAAAATCGGCTTGAAATTTAGGTTGCGGATACAGCGCCCCATACCAGCTTATACCGGTATCTTTGCGGATGATTTCAGCAATCCGAAATGACAACCCGGCCATACCATGTTCGGCGGCCAATCGCATTGCGCTCAGCCGGAACTGCTCCGGCATATCCATCCACAAATAGCGCAATTCACGTTCCGCAGAATGCGTGTCGCCTATTTGCAATAATGCAAATAAACGCTGGCCGCCGGGCTGCGCCGAAAGCCACGGCATGAAATTGGCATCAAAATCCGGCAAATCAAAAGACAAATTCACTTTTTGACCAAGCGCCTCACGCGCTACAACGCCGTAGAAACTATCAATTTCCTGAGCGGCTATATCCAAATACTCGGTCGATTTCGCGGCCCGGCCAGCCCGCAATTCCACCCGATGCGCCCAAAATGCAGCGGCGCTGCGACGGCCGGGCGACACCCCCGGTAAATCAACAAGGCTGCGGAAAAACTGACCTGCCAAATCATATTGGCCGCTGCGCCATGCTGCCAGACCACCCGCCCAATAGCCCAATGACGCGTCACTCTTGCCAACCCCAATAGAGTGCCGGGCTTCACGAATGGCTTTCGCATCAACACCAAAAATAAAATAGGCATGAGCAATTTCAGACCGCAACAGGCCTTCTTCTGATTGGGTCAAATAGCGCTTATTGTCTGGGTTATTAATCACATCAAGCGCCCCGGTTGGCCATCCCCGGCGGATAGCACGGCGTACTTGGCGCGCGACATTAGCGGTTCGCG
>Ga0181606_10000412_pt1 | contig 35281 bp, 32 predicted proteins | sample 041ome_10_FD_132994 | JGI IMG/M metagenome (GOLD analysis project Ga0181606, IMG submission 132994) | Coastal salt marsh microbial communities from the Groves Creek Marsh, Skidaway Island, Georgia - 041412US metaG (megahit assembly) | ecosystem: Environmental > Aquatic > Marine > Intertidal... | reverse complement strand
TGCCTATCCCTGGCTCGCCCGCGCGCAGACCTGGACGGCCCATGAAAATCTGCTGCGGGCGGCCCGCGGCACCGTGGGGATCGATGTCGTCAAGCCGGCCGAAAGCATGTATCTGCTGGAAACACGGCAGCGTTTGTTTGCCGACGTGCCCTTCGGCGACCTGCGCCGCTGCCAGCTGGATATCGAGACCGCCTCAACAAGCGACGTATTCAGTGACGCCAGGAACCCCGAGGACCGGGTGCTGGCGATCGGTCTGAAGTTCGGTGAGCACGAACGCACCCTGGTGCTGGAGGCCATGACCGACGCGGCGGAGAAGGCGATGCTGGAACAGCTCAATGCCATCCTGGCGGAGGAGGACCCCGACACGGTGGAGGGGCACAATATCTTCAAGTTCGACCTCGATTACCTGCGGGTGCGATGCAAGCGCCACAAGGTGCGCTGCGCCTGGGGGCGCTTCGGCCAGGATGCCAAGTTTCGCAACAGCCGCTTCAAGGTGGCCGAGCGCTGGATCGACTTCCCTCGCTGCGACCTGGCCGGCCGGACCGTCGTGGACACCTTCCTGCTGGTCATGCAATACGACGTGAGCACGCGGGAACTGACGGCGTTCGGGCTGAAGGATGTGGCCGTGCACTTCGGCATCACCACGGAGGCGGGCGAGCGAACCTATCTGGCGGGGAATCGTATCCATGACGCCTACCAGCACGACCGCGCAGCGTTCCGCGCCTATTTGGCCGACGATCTGCGCGAGACGCGAGGCATCGCCGACCTCCTGCTGCCGACGTATTTTGAGCAGGTGAGGACCTTCCCGATCACCCTGCAGGAGGCCACGCTGCGCGGCACCACCGGCAAGATCGACCTGCTTTTTCTGGAGCACTATTATCACGCCGGCCATGCGACTCCGGCGCCCGGAGAGGTGAAACCCTTTGATGGTGGCTACACGCGTAGTTTCGAGGAAGGCGTCTTTCATCACGTGCTGCACTTCGATGTGGCCTCGCTCTATCCGAGCCTGCTGCTCCATTTTGACCGCAACCCCCGCAACGATCCGCTGGGGGTCTTCATTCCCATGCTTCGCGCGCTCCGCGAATATCGACTGCGCTACAAACGTCTGGCGCGGGACGGGGCCACTGCCGAGGAACGCGCCGAAGCCGATGCGCGGCAGGCCAGTTTCAAGATCCTGATCAATTCCTTCTACGGCTACCTCGGTTTCTCCGCCGCTCGCTTCGGGGATGGTGAGCTGGCGGCCGAAGTCACCCAAGGCGGTCGTGACCTGCTGCAGGCGCTGATCGAGGAGCTGCAGCGCCAGGGGGCGACCATCCTGGAGGCGGATACCGATGGCATCTACCTGTCGTCGCCGCAGTATTTTGACGATCCCGACACGTTGTTGCACCAGGTGGCCAGAATCCTCCCCAAGGGCATCGAGTTGGAGTACGATGGCCGCTACGAAGCGATGTTCTGCTACAAGGCCAAGAACTACGCCCTCTACGACGGCACGCGGGTCATTCTCAAAGGGAGTGCGCTGCGCTCACGAGGAATCGAGCCCTACTTGAAGCACCTCAGTGACGCGCTCATTTCGCATCTGCTGGGCGTGGGTGAGGCCGCGCCTGAAGCCTTGATTGAGCAATACCGGGCGGAGATTCCGACGCTGCAGTTTCCCGTGGCCATGCTGGCAAAGACGGAGGCGCTCAAAATGAACCCCGAGGCGTATGAGCGCTTCGTCGCTGGCGGGGGCAAACCCCGGCGAGCGAGCGGGGAGGTGTCGCTCGCGATGAAACCGCCTCCACGGATGGGGGACCGCGTCAGCTTCTACATTGGGCCGCGCCAAAAGGGCCAAACCAGCGACTGGCAACGCGCCCGACCGTTGGCGGACTTCGACGCTCTGACCGCGCCTTACGACCCGGCCTACTACCTGAAGAAGCTCGAGGATTGGGTGGAGCGTTACGAGCCGTTCCTGCAGCTGGCACCGCCGGCGGGCAGCGGTGAGCAGGGGGAACTGCTCTAGGCCGCGTTGATCGTATACGGGACCCGCGCGGCAAGGGGCCGCTTGCGGTTGGACATCGCGTCAAGGGTGAGTACCTCTCGGCGCATGCCCCAAAAAATCCTGATCATCACCGACGACGCCGGCGAGTCGTTCGAAATCCTCTACGCCCAGCATCGTTTCATCGAGGCTGGCTACCAACCCGTCACCGCCGCCACCGAGAAAAAGAAGCTCAACGGCGTGATTCATGATTTCTATCCGGGCTGGAACACCTACATCGAGAAGGAAGGCTACCTCATCGACAGCGAGATCACCTTCGACGAGGTCAAGGTGGAGGACTACGGGGCGATCCTGCTGATCGGAGGCCGGGCGCCGGAGTTTCTGCGGCACAACGCCAAGTTGATTGAGATCGTGCAGGCCTTTGATGCGGCGGGGAAATGGGTGCTGTCGATCTGCCACGGCATCCAAATCCTGCTGGCGGCGGGCCTCGGCCGGGACCGCAAGCTGACCTGTTATGAAAACGTACGCTTCGAGCTCGAGGCCTGTGGCGGCACCTGGATCAACGAAGAGTGCGTGCGCGACGGGATGATCATCACCGGACAGACCTGGGGCAGTCACCCGGACTTCTACCGCGAGGTCTTTGCCCAACTGGGCCAGGGTTGAGACGGTGGGCTAGGCAGGCAGTTCCGCGAAACGGGCACTGAACCAGTCCACGACCGTCCGCACCATCAGTCCGGTCATGCCGGGCTCGAATATGTGATCGGCGCCCGGCAGCTCGACGAACTGCTTGGGTGCCGTGGCGCGGTTGAACGCATCCCGGGAATGATGAATGGGCACCAGCGGGTCCGCGGTGCCGTGCACCAGCAGCCAGGGCACTTTCACCCGGGCGGCATCATCGACCAGGGTGTCGATGCTACGCAGGTCCGCCATGTAGGCGGCAGGCAGTACGAGGCCCGGCTTGTCGAACATCAGGCTCTCGCCGGGCACCAGATCGCCGAAAGTCGCCTCGGCGAATTCACGGGCGTGGATGATGCCGGCGAGGGAGACAAGCAACCGCACGCGATCATCCGAGGCTGCGCGCCGCACGCCGACCGCACCGCCCATGCTGTGACCAGCATAGGCCATGGTGTAGCCTTGGGTGGCCAACGCATCTATGATGGAGCCGAGGTCGGCCACTTCCTTGGTGATGTTGGACTCCGCGAAGGCACCTTCCGAGCCGGCGTTGCCCGACCAGGAGTGGCGGAGCACCGGAATACCGGCGGCGGCCAGCCCTTCGGCCAGCGCCACCAGGAAGGGCCGGTCCTTGTGACCCGTCACCCCGTGACCAATCACCACCACGTGACGGGCATTCGCCGCACCGGGATGAAATGAATAGTCGAGTCGCTCGCCCGCGGCGTTGCGGATCGGTTGGTCCATCGACCGGGTGATCAGCTCCAGCTCAGGTCGTGCTTGTTCAGGGGCATGCTCCGCAGGCGCTTGCCAGTGGCCGCGTAGATCGCGTTGGCCACGGCCGGCGCAACCGGCGGGAAAGCCGGCTCACCGAGTCCCGTGGGCGGGTTGGCCGTCGGCAGGAAATGCACCTCGACCACCTTTGGCGTGCCGGGCATCCGCAGGAGCGGATAATCGTGGAAGTTGCTTTGCTGCACGGCGCCGCCGGCGATGGTGATCTCAAGGCCGAGTGCGGTACTCAGGCCGTCGACGATGGAGCCCTGCACCTGGTTCTCGGCGCCGCTGACATTCATGATGGTTTCACCCACATCGGCGGCGGCCACAATCTTGTCGACCGTCAGTGCGCCGGACCGGGAGACGGTGACCTTCGCCCCGATCGCCACATAGCCGAGATGGCTGAAGTGAAATGCCACTCCCAGGCCTTCGCCCTTGGGCAACGTAGTGCCCCAGCCGATCTTTTCGGCCGCGAGTTTCACGACTCCGGACATGCGACCGCCGTGGTAGGTCGGGCCGCGACCACCGGTGGCCGGCTTCGGTTCGGAACCAAGCACATCCAGTTTGAAATCCACCAGGTCCCGGCCGGAGGCATGGGCCAGCTCGTCAAGGAATGACTGCGTGGCGAACGCAATCGCACAGGAGCCCGGAGCGCGCCACCAGCCCAACGGAATGCCGGTGTTGAGAATGGTCTGGTCCAGCTTGAAGTTGGCGGTGAACCGGCTGGGGAATTCGTCGCCGCTCATGTTGGCTCCGCGGCCGGTGTTGGCATCGCTGTCGACGCCCAGGGTGACGAAATGCCCCTGCCAGGCGACCAGCTTGCCGGCCGCGTCGACGCCACCGCGGAAGCGGTGCCAGCCCGCGGCGCGATAGTGGTCGTGCTGCATGTCCTCCTCGCGGCTCCAGGTCATCTTCACCGGTTTGCCGGAGCGCTGGGAGATGGCGGCGGCCTGCACCATGAAGTCGTTGATCAAACGACGCCCAAACCCGCCGCCGATGCGCGTCATGTGGATGAAGACGTTCTCGCCGGGGATGCCCAGATGCTTGGCCACCGCGCCGCGGCCGCCGCCCGGGTTTTGGGTCGGGGCCCAAATCTCCACCCGGTCACCGGTGACCAGCGCCGTGCAGTTCTGGGGTTCCAGATTGGCGTGCGAGGCGTAGGGATAGGTGTAATACGCGTCGAGGGTGTGCGCGGCGTTTTGCAGTGCCTCGGCAACATCGCCGTCCGTGCGCAGGTTGCTTTGGCCCTCGCCCGCGGACAGGGCTTCGGCCTGGGCGTAAAAATCGTCCGTGCTCTGGTTGCCGACCGGGCCGACATCCCAGTCCACCACCAGCTGCCTGGCCGCTTTGAAGACCGACCACGTGTCGACGCCCAGAATGGCGACGCCAGGCACCAGCTCATCAATCTCAGGGCCCCCTTCGATGATGAAGGCATCCGTGACACCGGGCTGGCGCTTGATCACGTCAAGGTTGGCGGACTTCACGCGTCCACCAAACGACGGGCACTTGATGTAGGTGGCGTGCACGAGGCCCGGCAGCGTCTGATCGATGCCAAACAGGGGCTGGCCGGTAAGGAGCTCGGGATTGTCGATGCCCGGGATGCGGGTGCCGAGAATCTTGAAATCAGCCGGATCCTTCAGGGTGACGTCCTGCGCGGCCGGGACCGGTAATTCCGCGGCGGTCGCGACAAGGCTACCGTAAGTGATCGAGCGCCCGGTGCCGCGGTGATGCACGGCGTTGGCGCGGGCGTAGCACTCGGCCTCCGGCACGCCCCAAGTCTGGGCGGCGGCGGTGATCAACATGGTGCGGGCCACCGCACCCAACTGGCGAAACGGCGTGAAGGAGGCAGGGGTGGCGCCGGAGCCCCCGGCGATCTGCCGCTGGTAGCGGCCATCAAGGCCGGCCTGTACGATTTGCACGGACTCCCATTCGACCTCCAGCTCCTCGGCGATGAGCATGGGGAGAGCGGTCTTGATGCCCTGGCCGCATTCAGGGTTCTGCGATACGATCGTCACGGTGCCGTCCGGCGAAATGCGCAGATGGTAGTTGGGGGCGAAGTCGCCCTCGGCCGCCGCCGGAAACGCCGGGTTGGCTTCGGCCCCGCGAGCCCGCATCGGCACGAGGGCGCCGAGGGTGAGTCCGGAATAGGCCAGACCGGTGAGCTTGATGAAGCCGCGGCGATTGAGGGGGGGGAGGGAGGAAAGTTCGGTGGTGGGCATGGCGGGGATCTCCTTTAGGCGACGGCGGTTTTGGCGGCGGCGGCACGGTGGATGGCCTCGCGGATGCGCACGTAGGTGCCGCAGCGGCAGAGGTTGCCGGCCATGGCCGCGTCGATATCGGCGTCGGACGGGGACGGGTTGCTGCTGAGCAGGGCAGCGGCGCTCATCATCTGACCGGACTGGCAATAGCCGCATTGTGGCACATCGACCTCGTTCCAAGCGGTCTGCACAGCACTGCGACCGGCGGGATCCAGCCCCTCGATCGTGGTGATCGCCCGGGCGCCGACCGTGGAGACCGGCAACTGGCAGGAGCGGACTGCCTCACCGTTTACATGCACGGTGCAGGCCCCGCAGAGCCCCATGCCGCAACCGAACTTGGTGCCTACCAGATTGAGGTGATCGCGCAGAATCCAGAGGAGGGGGGTATCGGGCGCGGCGTCTACGGTCATCGACTGACCGTTTACCTTCAGGGTGTAACTACTCATGGGAATTTAAGAGGGGAGGTATGAGGTTGCAGATAGCCTGACAATGAGGGGGCAGGGGTCAACCGTCGTCGCGGTTCAATGCGTGACGGCGGAACGACGGCTGACCCAGTCGACAATGGCGGCATCGTCATCGAGATGGCGCCAGACCAGGGCGAGAAACTCCGCGGGCAAGATGTCGTGGGTCTTGAAGAAATGACGGTCCCCGCCGCAGCAATACATCAGCTCCGGCGGAAGCTCGCCGCGCAGTTTCGCCCGGGCCTTGGGCAGCAGGCGCGGCAACCAGGAGATGCCGGCCACTTCATCGTGCTTGCGGGGCATACTGCTTTCATCGAGCACCCTCGACGACACCTGCCCGTCCTGGACGTTGAGAAAATAGTCCCGGCGCACGACCTCGATAGCGAGAGCCTGATCATAGCCCGGCTCGCCTTCGCCAGCCTCGTCTTCGACATAATCGAAGAAGGTCTGGGCATTCAGTCCATTGGCCTGCAACCAGGCCAAGTCGGTGTCATCAAATAGTTCGGCGGCGGAACGAGCACCCGCAGCATAGCGAGCCCGGGCGGCTTCATAATGACGGCGAAATTGGGCCGGAAAATCGTAGTTCATTTATTGCAGATTGATGGACTTAGTTAAGAAATCGAAAGGCATTATGCACGATAGCTCATAACGGGCTCATATAAATAGGTTATTAAGAATCTACCGGTTGGTTTATTTACAAAAGAAATAGGGTATTTCTCTGATTTAGTGCTAGCATAATGGGGTTTTTACTCTACTTGAAGAGCCCCGTGAACAGCAGCGCCAACGCACCTGCCAGCAAGGCCATGGATCAGGCCGGAATGGATCCCTCGGTAGGAGTTCTGATTGTGGATGAACATGTCATTCTGCGGGAACTGCTGGCGGCCTACGTGAATCAGGCCGATGGCTTTCACGCCATCGCCGCCACGGGCACGGAAACGGATTTCCTGAGCTTGGCCGGTAACGGCGATACGTCGATTGCATTGGTCGCCAGCTGCACGGATCAGTCGATGACCGTTGAACTCGTGCCAAGTTGCGGAACCTGCCGACCAAACCGAAGTGCGTGGTGTTAGGCCGCGAGATGCCGGCCAGTTTCATCCAAAGCGCCGTGATGGCGGGAGCGACCGGTTTCATCGACAAGAATTCGGACCTCCCGACACTGATCGGTGGTCTGCGGACGGTGCGAGACGGGCGTGAGTTTTTTGGCGGAAACGTTCCGGAAGTAATTCGCTCACTGGTCATGCGCCGGGCGTTTCGTCGATCCGGCACCGAGTTGTCGAAACGCGAGCGAGAGGTCCTCGCCTTGTTGGCGAAGGGCATGATTTACAAGGAAGTCGCCGCCGAGCTTGGGCTGTCCGTCTTCGCGGTGGAGAACCTGCGCCGTCGGATCACCCGCAAGACAGGGCTGCGGTCCATCGCTGAACTTACCCTGCACGCGGTTGAGCTCGGGCTCGTCCCTATGCCGGTCACTGAAACCCGGGTATCGGCCGTCGTTTGAGCAAAGGCGCCATCACCCCGCCGGTGACCGCCAGCGGTGTCGTGCCCGAACCGGCGACCTATGCGCAGATCGGGGCCCTGCTGCTGGTCGCACTGGGACTGGAGCGCCGCCGTCGCCGGCGGGTGATCGCGACGCAGGACTGATTAGGTCGCCAGCTTGAAGTCGATCATCCGCTTTACGCGGTCGACTTTGGCCGTGACGACCTCAATTCGGTCGTTGAGGTGGAACCGGCGCTTCGACTTACGTCCCACGATGGTCGTGCCGTCGTTCGACAATGAATAGAAATCATTGCCCAGCGCCCGGGTGGGCAGGAAGCCGAAGGTCATCGATTCCTCCAGCTCGACGAAGAGCCCGTGTTGACGCACGTCGGTGATCACGGCGGTGAACACCGTGGGATGGCGTTTGGCCAGGTCGCGTTCGAAGAACTCCAGCAGCTTGATCTTCACGCTTTCCCGCTCGGCGTCCTGCGAGTTGACCTCGGTGATGCTGAGATGCTCGCCCATGGCCGAGACCTTGGCGGCATCATACGGAAAGCGATAGCCCGCCGGTTTCGGCCACTTGCCGCTCTTGATCAGTTGCCACTCCAGCACGCGATGCACGACCAAGTCCGCGTAGCGCCGGATCGGCGAGGTGAAGTGAGTGTAGTCCTGCTTGTGCAGACCGTAATGCCCGTCCGGTGACGACCGGTAGGCGGCCTTCTTCAGACTGCGGAGCAGGGTGGTGCGCAGCACGTAGCCCTGCGGATGGGTCCGCAGCACGTCGAGCACCCGGGTCACCTCCTCGCGTCGGGTGAGATCGCTGGCCTTAATGCCGTGGGCGCCGAGCTGCTGCCGCAGCTCCTCCAGCCGGTCCTCGTCCGGATCGTCATGCACTCGGTAGACCGACGGCAGGCGTTGCTGTTTCGTCAGCCGGGCGACGGCTTCGTTGGCCGCCAGCATGAATTCCTCGATGAGCTGGTGGCTCTCGTCGTGTTCGATTTTTTCCAACCGGTCGGCGTAGCCGTGCTCGTCGACGAAGATCTTGGTCTCCGGCATGTCGAGATCGAGACTGCCGCGCCGCATGCGGTCCTGCCGCAGCTTGCGAGCAAAGCTCCACAGTGTGCGGATGCCGCTCTGCAGGTCGCGCAACTCGCTGTCCTTGAGCTCCCGGAGGGCCCGGCCGGTCGACCCGGTCTGGTGCTTCGGCGGGAGCGGCAGGTCGCGGGCCGCCTCCAGATCGTCCTGCTGGAGCAACGTGTAGGCCTGCTTGTAGGTCAGGCGCTTGCGGCTGCGGATCACCGCATTGCCGAAACTGGTATCAACGAGGCGGCCCTTGGCATCGAAGGAGAGAAAGGCGACCTTGGTCAGCCGATCCTCCGCCTCGACGAGGGAACAAAGCCCGTTCGAAAGTTTCTCCGGCAGCATGGGCACGACGGTGCCCACGAGGTAAGTCGAATTGCCCCGGCGCTGGGCTTCTCGATCCAGGGCGGTGCCCGGCTTTACATAGGCCGACACATCGGCGATGTGCACCCCGACCTTGGTACCGCCGTCGGGGAGGGACTCGATCGAGAGGGCATCGTCGAAATCCTTTGCGTCGTCCGGATCGATCGTGAAGGTGAACACCTTGCGGTAGTCCAGCCGGTCGCGACAATCGGCGGCGGACACCTGATCGGGAATACGGGCCACCTCCGCGAGAACCTCACCGGGAAAGGCCGGCTCCAGCCCGAATTTGCGATAAACACCGAGCAGTTCGGCCCGCGGTTCCCACGTGCGGCCCAGCCGCTCGATCACGCGGCCGTCGGGCAGGCGGTTCTGGTTGGTCCACTCGTGCAGCCGGACCACCACCTTGTCACCGACCTCGGGCGGCGGGGAGATTTTTCCGGCCGCGGGGTCCTCGACGTTGATGTCGTGCACAAAGCGCGGATCATCGGGCGATACGTAGTAGCGCTTGCGCAGGGTGCGCAGGGTGCCGACCACGGTGTCGCGGGCCCGCTCCACAATCTCGGTGATCCGGCCGCGAGGCTCGTTGGCGCGCGGATTGCGGGCGTTGCGACGCTGATTGGGCCGCCGGTCGATCTGGACGCGAACCTTGTCACCGTGAAACCCGTTCGCCGCGTCCTCCGCCGCAATCTGCACGACTTCCGGCAGGGAGTCGTCGTCACCCCGGTCCACAATCACCAGCGCCGAGCCACCGGTGCGGAAGATCAGCTTACCGGTGACCTCGCCGTTGGAGCGCGGCTGCCCCGCCAGACTGATGCGGTCACCGCCGATCTGGGTGAGCTCGCCCTGCGACAGCAGCAGGCGCACTTCATGGGCGAAGGCCCGGCGCTGCTTCTTGTCCAACCCGAGCTGGCGGGCGAGAGCGGCTTCGTTGACTGGACGGTAATCCTTCGCCTGAAGGCGTTCCAGGAGCGAGGTGCGAAACTTCATGTGGGTTGCGATTGCAAACCCTACGTCCGGACGCAGGTCCGGTCAATGGGAGGGTTTTTGCGGTTGAAACACCATTTTGCTGCTACAATGCGTGACGCATGAAAATCGTTCACGTTGTCAGCGAGATGTATCCCTACATCAAGACCGGGGGTCTCGCGGACATGGTGGGCTCCCTGGCGCGGGTGCTGGCGGATCGCGGCCACGAGGTATCCGTCTTCCTGCCGGGCTACCGTTCAGTACTGGAGCATCCCGAGGTCGCCCCTCATTTACGGCGCACGCATCGCCTGCGCATCGAGATGGGGGACATGTTCATGAGTGGGGACGTGCGGGAATTTTCACCGGCGCCCAACCTGCGCGTGTTCCTGATCTGCCGGGAGGAGTTCTTTGACCGCAAGCTGCCCTATGGGAACGGCGAGCGGGATTATGAGGACAACCACCACCGGTTTATTTTCTTCTGCAAGGGAGTCGTCGAGGTGCTGCGGCTGGCGCAGATCGAAGCCGACGTGGTGCACAGCCACGACTGGCCGGCCGGCCTGCTGCCCCTGTTGCTGCGCGCCGAGGAAGAGCGCCGCCGCTTCACCCTGGCGATCCGCACCATCCATACGATTCACAACCTTGCGTTTCAGGGCCTGTTCCCGCTGCGGTCGTTTTACCGCACGAACCTGCCGGAGGACCTTGCGGGCATCGACGGCGTCGAGTTCTACGGTCAGGGCAACATGATGAAGGCGGGCATTCTGTTCGCCGACCGCGTCACCACCGTGAGCCCGCGTTACGCGCAGGAGATTCAAACCGCGGAGTTCGGCTGCGGTCTGGAAGGCGTGGTGCAGTTGCGGACGGACGACCTGACCGGCATGCTCAACGGCATCGACACAAGGGTATGGAATCCGGCGACGGACCCCCTGCTGCCCGGCAACTACAGCGCCGCCGATCTCGGCGGCAAAAAACTCTGTCGCGCCGAGTTGCTCAAGGCGCATGGCTTCGATCCCCAGTTCAAGGGCGCCGTCTTCGGCGTCGTGGCGCGCCTGACCGAACAGAAGGGCATCCATCTGCTGCTGGACAACGAGGCGTTCTGGCAGCGGGAAAACGTGAAGTTGATCGTGCGGGGCGAAGGCGACCGGACCCTGGAGGCCCGCCTGCGCGAACTTACGGAAACGCTCCCGCAGAAGGTGGCGTTCTCCACCGGTGTCGATGAACGGGCGAGTCATCTCATCACCGCCGGCGCCGACTTTTTCCTGATGCCGTCGCTCTTCGAGCCCTGCGGACTGAACCAAATGTATGCGCAGGCCTACGGCACCGTGCCGGTGGTGGCGCAGGTCGGGGGTTTGATGGACACGGTGCTTGATGTCGACGCCGACCCCGCACGCGGCACGGGCATCATGACCCTTCCCACTGCCGCCGGAGTGCTGGCCGGACTGGAGCGAAGCCTGAAACTGTTCGCGGATCGCAAGGCGATGCGGCGGATCCAGGCCACCGGCATGGCAGCCGACTTCAGCTGGGCGCGCGCCGCCAAGACCTACGAGAGCTACTACGACGAGCAGGTCTGATGCAGCCGTGGCTTGCGCCTGACGGCAGCTCGATTTCGGTGTGGGCGTGAGTGAACGCCCCATTGTTGTCTGGTTTGAACGCGCGCTGCGGCTGGCAGATCATCCGGCCCTGCATGCGGCCGCGGCTCAAGGCCGACCGGTGGTGCCGGTCTACGTGTGGCGTGATTCCGAAGGGGAATTCGCGCCCGGCGCAGCCACCCAGTGGTGGCTGCATCATTCGCTGCAGGCCTTGGGTGAACAGCTGACGGAGCAGGGGTCTCGTTTGATTATTCGCCGCGGTTCCGTGGTCGAGGCACTACTCGCGGTGGCCGCGGCGGTGGACGCAGAAGCGGTGTATTGGACGCGGGGCTATGAACCTGACGTGCGCAGGGAGGAGGCCGCCTTGCGCCAAGCGCTGAGCCAGGCCGGTCGCACCGCGCGGCGCTTTGCGGGTTCGCTGCTGCATGAACCGGATGAGGTATCCAATCAACAAGGCGGACCTTTCAAGGTCTTCACCCCGTTTTGGCGTTCCTGCCTGAACCGCGAAGTCGCGGCCCCCAAGCCGCCCCCCCACGGAAAGCTGAACGGGCCCGCAGAGTGGCCGGCTACCGTTCCGTTGGAGGAACTGAAACTCTTGCCCACGCTGCCGTGGGCGGACGCGTTTCCCGAGCATTGGACACCAGGCGAGGCAGGCGCGCAACGGGCTCTCCATCGTTTCGTGGCCGCAGCGATGCAGGCGTATGGTGATGAACGTGACCTGCCTGACCGCGTGGGCACATCGCGGCTGTCACCACATCTGCATTTCGGCGAAATCAGCCCGCGGCAGATCTGGGCGGCAGTGGCCGACTCGGGAAGGGAGCGCGGCGTGTTTCCGCCCAACCGCGGGGCCCAAATCTTCCTGTCCGAGGTGGGCTGGCGGGAGTTTGCTCACCATTTGTTGTATCATTTTCCGTCCACCACGACCGCTCCCCTGCGCGCGGAGTTCGCTCGTTTTCCGTGGCGGGAAGACCCAGACGATCGGTTGCTCAAAGCCTGGCAACAGGGACGTACCGGCTACCCGATCGTCGACGCCGGCATGCGCGAGCTCTGGACGACCGGCTGGATGCACAATCGGGTACGGATGGTGGTCGCCTCATTCCTGGTGAAACATCTGCGTCTTCCGTGGCAGCGCGGCGCGGCATGGTTCTGGGACACGCTGGTCGACGCCGACCTGGCCAACAACACCCTGGGCTGGCAATGGACCGCGGGCTGTGGCGCCGATGCGGCACCTTATTTTCGGGTATTCAATCCCATGCTGCAGGGTGCCAAATTCGATCGCGAAGGAGAGTACGTACGGCGGTGGGTGCCCGAATTGGCGAAGCTGCCCAATCAACACCTGCATTGTCCTTGGGAGGCGCCGATGGACATCCTCGCTGAAGCGGAGGTCACGCTGGGAAAAACCTATCCGCATCCGCTGGTGGACCATGGCACCGCCCGGGCCGAGGCGCTGGCCGCTTATCAGGAGTTGAAGCGCGAGGCCTGATAACCGGACTCCCATGCCGACCTTCCATCGTTCAACCGAACTCGAGTGCTCCGCCGCCGCCGCGATGGCGTGGCATCAACGCCCGGGCGCGCTGCAACGACTGTGCCCCCCCTGGGAGCGAGTAGAGGTTCTGCACAACGCCGGCACCGGCATCGCCGACGGTACCCGCGTGAATCTGCGGCAGCATTGGGGCCCACTCGCCTTTGATTGGGAAGTCGAACACTGGGGATTTGAACCCGATCGCCGTTTCTGTGACCGCCAATTACAGGGACCGTTTGCGCGGTGGGAGCACGAGCACCGTTTCGAGCCGTTGGGGGAGGGGCGTTGCCGGCTGGTCGATACCATTCAGTACGAATTGCCGACGAAGATATTGCGGGGCTGGAGTCCGTCATTTCTGCAGGAACGCCTGGAGCGGCTATTCGCTTATCGTCATCGGGTCACGCAAGCGGATTTGAAGTTAACCCCGCCTCCGCCGGGCCGCGTCGTCATTTCCGGTGCCTCGGGCCTATTGGGTCGCTCTCTCGTGCCGCTCCTGCAAACCCAGGGCTGGGCCGTGGACCGGCTCGTTCGCCGACCGGTGCAGCACGACCGGGAAATTTATTGGGACCCGCATCGCGGTACCGTCGAGTGGCCTGAGGACTATCGGTGCGACGCCGTGATTCACCTGGCCGGCGCCAATATCGCGGACGGTCGTTGGACCCCGCGTCGCCGCGAGGCCATTCTGGGCAGTCGTATCGAAGGCACGCGGACTCTCGTCGGCGGGTTTGATCGGCTGGCGGTCGCGCCGCGCGTATTCGTCTCTGGATCCGCGGTGGGCTACTATGGCGCTACCGCTACCGGAGAATCGGTCATGACCGAAGAGAGCCCGGCGGGCCGCGGTTTCCTGGCCCAGGTTTGCCACGAATGGGAAGGCGAGGCCGCCGTGGCCCGCCAACTCGGTATTCGCACCGTCATGCTGCGCACGGGCGCGGTGCTCAGCCCGGCCGGGGGCGCGCTGGCCAAAATGCTGCCCGCCTTCCAAGCCGGCTTGGGGGGGCGCCTGGGCACGGGCCAGCAGCCGTTTGCCTGGATCGGTATCGAGGACTGGGTGCAGGCGGTGCGGCATGTGCTCGCCAGCCCGGATGTGGACGGCCCCGTCAACGTAACAGCTCCGCAGATACTGACACAGGCGGAATTCGCGGCCACGATGGCGGCCGTCCTGCGGCGCCCGGCGCTGCTGCCAGTTCCGGCGTTCACGCTGAAGCTGCTCTTCGGGCGGATGGCCGAGGAAGTCCTGCTCACGGGCGCCGCCGTCGAGCCTCGGCGACTGACCGAAACGGGTTTTCGCTTTCAGCACCCCACCGCCGAAGCCGCCCTGCGGCATGTACTGGGGCGGCCGGCCCCGGGGCGGCCCTGACATTTTCCGGTCTTATTTCGGTAAAAATGAGACTTCCCTTCGCCCGGGGTGAGCCGTTGATTGGCGGGTCCATGCAAAAGACCTTCATCATTTTCAAGCCGGACTGTATGGCCAAGGGCCTCGTGGGCCAGGTATTGGCCCGCTTTGAGGCCGAGGGCTTCACGCTGGCGGCGGCGAAGATGCTGCGACTTGAGCCGGCGAAGTTGCGCGAGCACTACGCGCATGTCGCGGACAAGCCGTTCTATCCGGAAATCGAGGCCTTCATGAGCTCACGCCCCGTGGTCGTGGCGGTCCTCAAGGGGGACAACATCGTGGCCCGGGTGCGCGAGCTGCTCGGCCCCACGGATTCCACCAAGGCGCCGGCAGGCACCATCCGCGGCGACTTCGGCGAAACCATGATGATTAATGTCGTCCATGCCTCGGATAGCGATGAGAATGCCGAGATCGAGACCAACCGGTTCTTTTCGCCGGACGAGGTCCTAGGCTGATCGCCCGACGAATCGTCCCTGATTGGCTGCACCCGTCTCACCGCGAGACGGGTTTTCTTTGGCCCGGTCAAGGTGGCGGGGCGTCGTAACGGGCCGCCATGGCCTGCACGGTCTGCGCGATCCGGTCACGCAACGTAGCCGGCGCCAACACCTCGGCCTGGTCACCCCAGGCCAACACCCACCGCTCAATTTCGACGAGAGAGCCGAGCCGCAGGTGGAGTTCCACCGAACCGTCGGAACAGCGATGGAGCTGCTGTGACTCGTGCCAGACTCGCTCCTCGAGCCGATCAGCCACCGCCGGCGAAAACTTAAGCCGGATCTCGTGGTTACCGCCGCCACTGACCACCCCCAGGGCCGACGCAAAATAGGCGTCAGGCGAAAAGTCCATCGGCGCCGGAAAATAGCGGCGGGTCAGTTTGACCGCATCCATGCGGGGCAGGGCGAAGGTCCGGATGGCCGCCCGGTCAAGATCGTAGCCGACCAGATACCACAGGTGCTCGCGGTGGGTGAGGTGATACGGGTGCACCCGCCGCATTTCCCGTTCGTCCGCGCCGGCCTTACGGTAGGCGAAGGTGACCTCCCGACGCTCCTGCTGAGCCTTCTGCAACGCATCGAACGCGGGAGCGTTAGTGCGGCCTTCACCGGCCTGGCCGAATGACACCGCCCCCTGATCCGCCGGCGTGAGGTCGACCGAATCCGGCAACCCGGCGGTCAACCGCTCAAAAGTGGCCTTGAGCCGATCAAACAACGGCGTGCCCCGCAAAGGCTCCAACGCCCGCTCGGCCACGAAGAGTGCGACCGCATCGCCCTCGCTCATCTGCACGGTCGGAAACGCCTCGACCGCCGCGGTATAGACATAGGAGTGGGTCGCGCGGTCGTAATCGATCGGCAGCCCGAGTCGGTCGCGCATGTGATCGATGTCCCGCTGGATGGTCTTGCGCGATACCGCCAGTTCGGCGGCGAAACGGGTGCAGTTGACCGGCCGGCCGCGCCGCAGCCGCTCATGGAGCTGCAGCATGCGTTCGACGGAAAAGCGGGAACGAAATCCATCCGTAGTCGGGGGCATGCACATTTTTTGGCATAAAATTTAGCATGGGACAATCTATGTCTCATACTGGGTGCTATTTTCGTGGCATGAACCGCACGCCCTCCGCCAAGTCCCGCCGCCGCCAACCGGTCAGCTCACCCGCCTTGACGTGGTCCCACCTCGGTCAATTGCACCGGGTGACCGTCGGCCCCGAGGCAAACTTTGAGCGCGAGGTCGCGCCGGGCCGCTGGGAGGGCTTCCAACCGAACCCCATGGGGGCGGAATTCGTGGCGGCGGCCGTGATGATCGATGCCCGCCGGTGGCGGTCGTACCTGGAATACCTGCCCGCCGACGAGGCCCGTTGGGTCAACGCTTTCGGCAGTCATCGGATGCTGGCTCTCGCGGCGCTGCGCGAATGCCCCGCATTGAAGGAGGATTTCATGAACCTGCCGGTCCTAGCGCTACTGGTGGCCGCGCATCCCTTGCTGCGCGACACGACCACGCCGGCCTGGGCGGAGCTGACCACCGTGTTCGAGCGCAACGGTCTCTTTGGCCTGCTCGAATGGCTGGGCCTGCCGGCCACCGGGGCCTGCCTTGAGTTTCTGGCGGAGGCTCAGCGCGACACTGCGCTTTGCCAGCTCGAGCCCATGCGGGGCCGGTTGTGGCAACTGCATGAAGCCGGGGTGGTGCGGTCGCGCACCGGCCACAGTTGGAGCCAGGCCCTGGCGGCCTGATGCCTGAGCCGGGCGCCGGTTTCGCCGGCGAAGGTTGCCACAGATTTTGACTTGCCAGCCGCGGGCTCGGTGTGGAGGTTCCGCCTCCCTCCGTTATGCGCCCCTATCGTCTAGCGGTTAGGACAGGTCCCTCTCACGGACCAGACCGGGGTTCGATTCCCCGTGGGGGTGCCAAGGCGAATTCCGAATGACCAAGTCCGAATGAGGAATGGCGGAGAGGTAGTGAAAGCAGGACGGCAAGGGGAAGCGAACCCTGGAGGGGTTTGACGGAGTCCCGCGACTGCGGGACGAAGATGGGGCGACGCAGCAAAGCGGAGTCGATTCCGCGCAGCGGAACGAGACTCTGCCGAAGCCATTCCCCGTGGGGGTGCCAATTTTTCCAGTAACTAGCGAGCGACGGATTCGAGGGCGACTTGGGGACGAGACCGATTTTCGGTGGCGAAGGCGGTCAATTCCGCGATGGCCTTGGCCGGACCGTTTTCCTGAGCCAGCAGCTCCGACCATTCGCGAGCGCGGACGCTCCGCGACGGATCGGCCAGCAGCTTGTCGAGATGGGTGTGCAGATGCTCGGGCCACCACCTGCGGCCGAGACGCTGACCGACGCCAAGGCGCTCCATCTCCAGGCCAAAGAAGGTTTGGTCGCCGATATGAGGCACGATGATCTGCGGCTTGCCCGCATGCAGCGCGCTGCCGGTCGTGCCAGCGCCGCCGTGATGAATGATCGCGCTGGCGTGACGGAAGAGCTGGTCGTGCGACACCTTGCCGATGACCTTGATGTGCGACTCGTCGCCCAACTTGGGAAACTGCGCCCACCCACGCTGGACGATGATCTTACGATCCGCCGGCCAGGCTTTCACGAAACGTTCCATCACGCTGCCGGCCTGCTCATAGACCATGCTGCCGAATGTGAGCACCGGCACCGGCTCGCCGCCGGTGAAAGCCGCGATCTCGCGCTCAAGCGCCGGATCCTCCGCCGCCTGCCAGCGACAATAACCGGTGAAACGGAAGCGGTGATCAATTTCGGCGCCGGGGCGCCTGAACAAGGCTCCGGGCAGCGTGACGACGACGCGTTCGGCCGGCTTGGAGAAGAAATGGCGCACCTTGGGCAGGCCGGCGGAGCGCAGCGATTCGGCCACGGTCGCGTTGATCACGCGGTCCACGATCGCATTGGCGGTTTGCCACAGCCACCGGTTCCACGCGCGCTGCAGCCGGCGACCGAGCCACGTAGGCGAGGGCAGATTTTCAGGCGGATAATCCGGCGAAGGGATGACGTGCGGGGCAAAGGCGAGGGTGGCAAAAGGCACGCCCCGCCGGTCGGCGATACCCTTGTTCATCGGGAAGAGGTAACTGGAGACCAGCAGGTCGCAGTCGACCAAAGCGGCATCCATGCGACGGATCATCTCCGGGATGTAGCGATGCGCACCGACATACAGTTCGCGCAGTTGATAGATCGGCGTACGGATCTTCTGCAGGCGGCCCATCCAGTAGGAAAGGTCGGCCTGTTCCCAATCGGGGCAGAGGGGCAGGAACTCTAGGCCGGCGGCCGTCACTTCATCCTGGTAGTGCGGAATGGTCGCGAAACGCACGTGGTGACCGGCGTGCTGGAGGGCCACGCCCAGGGCAATGACCGGATAGATGTCGCCCGTGCTGCCGTGGGACGTCAGAATGACCCGCATGGCCCACGGTGGGGCGACGGACCGGAGCGGTGCGAGCCGTACGTCGTTACTTTTTGGTTACGGCCGCTCGGAATCCACGACCGGTAAGTCAGCCAGCAGCCCACGCAGTTCGCGCTCCGGCTCCTCGTGGTCCTGCGCGATCGCCAAGGCCAGGGCTGATGCCAACATTTCCCGGGCGGCAGCAGTCTGCCCGGCGGCCACGAGTGATTTTCCCAGCAAAATCCGGGGCATCATCCAGTCGGGCTTGGCCGCGCAGCAGGTCTCGTATTGGCGTCTCGCCTCGTCCGTTCGGCCCGCGGCCTCGAGGGCCTGGGCCAGGCTGAAACGAAACAGCACGTTGTCCGGGTGCTGGTGCACCAATTGGCTGAAGCGATCGACGCGTTCGGAACTCATGGAAATCTTCAGTCGGTGATTTCAACGGCCACCGCCGTCGTGTTGTCGGGGGCGCCCCGCGCCAGCGTGATCGCAACCAGGTCGGCCAGCCGGTCCTGCAATGCGCGCGCCGGTGTGCGCAACAGTCGCGCAATCTCGGACGGCGTCTGGGTCTTGGTCAGTCCGTCGGTCGCAAAGAGCAGCAGGTCACCGGGCTGCAATGCGACCTCATGGATGTCGACGCGCAGCCGGGCCGTCTGCCCGATGCAGCGAGTCAAGGCATGCTGGTTCGCCGCGGTCGCCCGCAGGCCCAGGGTCGCACCCTCGTTGCCGATGGTGTGATCCGTGGTCAGCGCCGTGACTTCATCCGGCCGGATCAGCAGACACCGGGAATCGCCGACATGCGCGAGGAGCAGGCGGTCCGTGATCACGCCCACGGTGAGCGTGGTGCCAATGCCTTCAACCGGATTGACGCGTTCCCCGGCCGCAATCGTCACCTCATTGACCCGTTGCCGGATCGCCACGAGGTCTTCGGACTTTTCCACCGGCTGTTGGGTCACGAGGGTCTCCAAGGCGGCCACCGCCTGCTTCGCGGCCAGCGCGCCGTGAGGCAGCCCCCCGATGCCGTCCGCCACGCCGAAGACCCGGTGATCCGGCAGGTGCACGAAGCGGTCCTCATTCTGTTGGCGGACCCGGCCGATGTCGGTGATGGCGGCAGAAACGTAGTTCATCAAATGCTCCAGGTGACGTTCAAGCTGCGCAGACCGCTCCGCTGCGCAAGGGTCGCCATCAAACCACCGGGAACCGCTCTTCGCGGTTGGTGCGATCCAGGCGTTCGATTTCCGGCCGCGGCAGGCATTCGAGAAACCAACGACCGTAGGCTTTGTGCACCACCCGGGAATCGAGGATGGTCACCACCCCGCGGTCATCGGCCGTGCGGATCAGTCGGCCGACACCCTGGCGAAACTTGATCATGGCTTCCGGCAGCGTGAGTTCATTGAACGCATTGCCCCCACGGGCCTGCACCCATTCGGTGCGCGCCTCCAGCACCGGATGCGTTGGGACCTCAAAGGGCAGGCGGGTGATGATGACCTGTGACAAGGCCGGGCCGGGTACATCGATGCCGGTCCAGAAACTATCGGTTCCGAACAGGATCGCGTTGCCGCTCTCGCGCATGCGGTCGGCCAGGACCGTACGCGACAATTCCGCCCCCTGTGTGAGCAGCGGGCGGCCGGCCTCGGCATAGTCCTCCGCCAGAGCCGAGGCGACATGGCGCAGGTCGTGATAGCTCGTGAACAACACCAGGCTACCGCCGGGCACACGCAGGGTGCAGAAGCGGATGTAGTCGGTCAGCACATCCAGCGAGAGGCGGGCGGTGTCGCGCGTGGGCAAGGGCACATCGGTCGCCACGCAGGCCCGGAAGTGACGGGCGAAGTCGAAAGGGGAGCGCTCGATCGCGGCGGTCACGCCCTGCGCGCCGATGCGCTCCTGAAAGGGATCCATGCGGCCGGCCAGGGCCAGTGTGGCGCTGGTGCAGACGACCGAAGTGCCGCGTTCCAGCAATTGCTCGCGGATGAAGGGGGCGATATCAATCGGGGCGGTGCGCAGCGTCACGATCGGCCGGCGTCGACCGGAACGTTCGACCCAATAGACCTGTTGATCGGCATCGGCGACGCTGAGGAAGCGCCGCAGGCCGGTCTGATAGGTTGAAACCCGCCGCGCCTGTTCGAGCAACATGTCGCGTTCGCGACCATCGTCCAGCCGGTCGGCCGCGGTGCGGACGGCCTTGTGGAGGGCGAGCAGCGGACCGTCGAGCCAGGCTTCGGCGAAGCCTTCCTCCCGGACGCGCACGATCGCCTGTTTGGCCAACAAGCGCTCGTCCAGAAAGGCAAAGAACTGCAGGGAGGCTTCCAGCGCATCGACGACCAGCTGGCAGGCGGTGGCATCGCCGTACTTGGTCAGCAGGCCCTTGCGGGTGCGCGGATTGTAGAGGTGCTTGAGCAAGCGCTCCGTACCGTAGGAGCTGAGGTGCAGGCCGCAGTGATCGGTCGCCACCCCGGGTACGGTATGGGCTTCGTCCAGCACCACGAAGTCGTCGGGGAAAAGGACGCCGCGCGCCGTGCCTCCTTCGCCGGCGCCGCTGGCGATGAGGGTAAAGAGCAGTGAGTGGTTGAGAATGATGACATGAGCAGCACGCAGCCGGGCCCGGGCCCGCTGGTAGAAGCATTTCTCGTGGTCACAGTACTTCCGCGAGCAGGACGACGAATCGGCGTTGACCAATTCCCAGACGTCCGGGGAGGGCGGGGGCGTCAACTCGTGCCGCAGACCGTTCTCACTGGTGCTGGCCCAGGCGGCGATCCGTTGCAGCTCCGCGTGCTCCGCAGTCGGGATCAGCTCCGCCTGGTCGCGCAGCGCGGCGGCCAGGCGGGTCGTGCAGCAATAGTTGGCCTTGCCCACCAGCACGGCCGCGCGGAAATCGGCGTACGCGCGGGTGGCGTCATCCGCCGCGAACACCCGGCGGCACAGGGGCAGGTCCTTTTTCTCCAACTGCTCCTGCAGCGCGATGGTGTGGGTGGAGACAATCAGTTGCCGGCTTTCGTCGACGGCCTGGATGATGCCGGGCAGGAGATAGGCGAGGGATTTACCCACGCCGGTGCCCGCCTCGAACAACAACGGTTCGTCGGCCGCCTGCGCGGCGGCCACGGCCCGGGCCATCGCCTCCTGCTGGGGGCGATGCTCCAATCCCAGCGGCCCGGCCAAAATGCCGGTCTCGGCAAACAAGTGCGGCGTCATCTCCGGCGCGCGCGAACGAGGGGCGGGCGGGGGCAGGGCGTCGTTTTCTTCCGTGAGACCGATCATGCGCGCAAATTGTGACCCTCCGGCCGGAGCGCCCGCGGGGCAATTCGGATTTGCGAGCGCGGCCCGGGATGAATGTCATGAACGCGCATGCCGGAACTTTCGCCCAGTCCCCATTGGACAGATACCCTGGCGGAGTTTCTGCGCTCGGAGCCGGGCCTGGAGGCAGTGCGGCTGGACCCGAAGACCCGCCACGTCGAAGTGGCCACGATGGGCGCGGTTGACCGGACGGTCCTGCAAGCCCGCCTCGACGAAACCCTGGCGGCGATCACCGAACGCTTTGGTCGGGACATGTCGCCGCCGACCGGCCCGCTGCCGGCCGGTTACACCTTGCGGCAGGTATCGGGACAGACGGAACTGGCCGCGCCCACGTGCGCGACCGCACCCCAATTATGGCGCTGGCAGCGGTTCGACTGGACGGAGCCGGAGCCCCCCGATCATGGGCATACTCACGGTGATGACGACTGGCGCAAACTGGCCGGACTGGCCGCGGCCTGCGGGAGTTTTGGTCTGGTCGCCTGGTTGGTGCAGCGCTTCGGGATCGGTCCCGTCTGGCTGGCCCCGGCACTCGCGGTGCCGGCTTTGATCGCCGGAGGATGGGATCCGGCCCTGGACGCCTGGGCTACGCTGCGCTCCCGCAAGCTCGACATTCATTTCCTGATGCTCGCGGTGGCCATCGGCGCCGCCAGCATCGGTGCGTGGCACGAGGCCGTGCTGCTGCTGTTTCTTTTCTCCGCTTCCGAAGCCATGGAGGCCTACGCGATGGAGCGTACGCATCGCGAGGTGGACGCGCTGCTGAAGTCAGCGCCCAAGCATGCTTTGAGGCTGACCCGCGATGGCCGGGAGGAGGAGGTGCCGGTTGAGCAACTGGCCGTGGGCGACCGGGTGCGGGTTCGCCCGGGCAACGCCTATCCCGCCGATGGCCACGTCGAGGAAGGCAGCAGCGCCAGCGATGAATCCACCCTGACGGGCGAGTCGGTGCCCGTGGAAAAAGGCCCGCGTGATCAGGTATTCAGCGGCACGATCAATCTCTGGGGTGCGGTGGTCTTCGAAGTCGAGCGCCTCGCCGCCGAGAGCACGCTGCAAAAGATCATTCGCCTCATCCAAAGTGCCCAGAAACTGCGCGCCCCCAGCCAGCGCTTCACGGACAAGTTTGGGGGAGGCTACACTTGGGCCGTCCTGGGCGTGTGCACGGTGATGTTTCTCGTGTGGTGGCTGGGCTTCGGGTTGAACGCCTTCGTGAGTGGCGCTGAAGCATCGGCCTTCTACCGGGCGATGACACTGCTGGTCGTGATAAGCCCATGCGCGTTGGTGTTGTCGATCCCATCCGCGGTACTGGCCGCGATAGCCTGGGGCGCGCGGCACGGGGTGCTGTTTCGCGGCGGCGGCGCCATCGAACGGCTGGCTGACGTTTCGGTCGTGGCCCTCGACAAGACCGGAACGCTGACCACCGGGGATTTAACCGTGGAGTCCTACGAAAGTTTCCCGGTGGGCCGGGAACAGGAAGTGCAGGAACTGGCGCTCGCGCTTGAGGCCAACTCTCACCACCCGTTGGCCCGTGCCATCGTGAAGGATGCCCGCGCCCGGGGAGTGCGCGAGAGAAAGGTAGAGGACTTCACCTCCATCACCGGTCAGGGCGTGCACGGCCGGGTCGGCGAAACCAAGGTCATGATCGGCCGGCGTGAATTGCTGGAGACCGGCCCGCTCGCGGATTGGTCGGGCCAGCTGCCACCCGCGCCGCCGGCGCTGGCTGAAGTCTGGATCGTCAGCGGTGACCTGGTCGGACGGGTCCTGTTGCGCGATGAATTGCGGACGAGCTCGCGGGCCGTGTTGGACGAGCTGCGCCGGTTGGGAATGCGGTCCGTGATGCTGACCGGCGATCGACGCCAGGCCGCGGAAGAAGTGGCCGCGAAACTGGGCGTGGATGAAACCCGTGCCGGGCTCACGCCCGAGGACAAGGTCAGCGCGATCAGTGAATTGAAGGCCGGGGGGCGCCGCGTGGTGATGGTCGGCGACGGGGTCAACGACGCCCCCAGTCTGGCCGCGGCGGACGTCAGCATGGCCATGGGAGCGCGGGGCAGTGATGCCGCCTTGGAACAGGCGGAGGTAATCTTGATGGAGGACCGGATAGAGAACGTGTTGTCCGCGCTGCGGCTCAGCCGGCGGGCGCGACGCGTGATCCGGCAAAATCTCGCCATATCGCTGGGCGTTGTCGTGGTGATGGCGGGAGCGGCTATCCTGGGTCCCATTCCTTTGGGCCTGGGCGTCGTGGCGCATGAAGGCAGCACGGTGTTGGTCTGCATTAATTCACTTCGTTTGCTATTGGCCCGTAACCATTAATGCACTTGCCAAATCAGCGCTCTCAGGAGGGAACTGTGACCAGCGCTCGTGGTCCCATTGAGACCGTTCCCCCTCCACGAGATGAAGATTACCCCGCCTCTTGCCATCCTGGGAACCTTGGCCGCCGTGTTACTGGGTGGCTGCACGTTTCCCTCGGCCCAACGAACCGTACCCCGTTCCCATGTCGGGGTCATGCAACGGCTGAACCTCGGCAGCGTGGTGGCGGTCCGCGAAGTGGTGATTGACGGGGAAAAGACCTACCTCGGCATCGCCGGTGGCGGTTCGGTCGGTGCCGCGGTCGCTTATCCGGGAGGCAGGCCCAACACCGGCGACTACGTCGTGCAGGCCGCCAGTGCGACCGTCGGAGCCATTGTCGGTTCGGCCGTGGAAGAGCTGGCGACCCGCAAGCTGGGACAAGAGATCACCGTACAATTGGATAACGGTAACACGGTCGTGATCATTCAGGAGGCCGAGGACGGATATTTTCGTGAAGGCGACCGCGTGCAGGTGCACAGTGGCAACGGCATTGCCTCGGTGCACATCGCCATGAACTAGCAGGGCGCCCCTTGCTCATCCCCGCCGGCACCCGCCCCATGATGCGCCTGATAACGTTGGCAGCATTGGCAGGTCTGGTGGGCATGGAGGTCGGCTGTGTCAGCCGCCCCACTTCGATGATTGGTTCCTATCCCGGCGGCAGCACCGCCGCGCCACCGCCGCCGGTGCAGGTGGTCAAGGCTCCCACGGTCGAATACGGCCGGGTGATTGAAGTGCGCCCGGTCATGGTGGAAGGCCAGGCCGGAAACCTCGGGGTTTACGGGGGCGGCGTGGCCGGTGCCATTGCCACCAATCCGAACTCCATGGGGACCGGCGATCTGGTGGGAGCCGCGATCGGCGGGGTGGTAGGCAGCGCCATCGGCGGCAATCTCCAGAAACTGGCCGCCCGGCAAAGCGGACAGCAAATTTTCATTCAGTTGGACAACGGGGACGCTGTGACCGTGATTCAGCACGCGCGGGACGGTTACTATGAAGAAGGTGACCGCGTGCGGGTGATGGATGGGCCCCAGGGTGCCTATGTCTCCATGGAGACCGACCCCGATGGCGCCCCGGAACAGGAAGCCGGGACCTTGCCGTTGTATGAGCAACCGGGGGTGGGCGACCCTAACCTCGACTGATCAGTCGACGATATTGACCCAATCGCCGACCCGTACGGATTCGAAGAGCTCCAGCATGTCGAGGTTGCGCAATTGCACGCAGCCGCCGCTCGCCGGGTGGCCGATCCGGTCCTCGTGATTGGTGCCGTGAATGTAAATGTAGCGATCGTACGAGTCGACGTTGCCGCCGGCGTTCACCCCCGGCTCAAGGCCACGCAGCCAGAGGATGCGTGTGGTAATGAGGTTGCGTTCATTTTCCGTCGTCGAGAGTTCCCCGTAGTGGTGGCCGGTCGCAACCCGACCCACAAACACCATGCCGGGAGGCTGGCCGGCGCCGATGCGCTCCGCAATTTCATGCAGGCCGCGGGGCGTGCCCAGCGAGTCGCGGACGTTGGAGGGCGGGGCCTTGGAGGTGGACACGGCGTAGGTCTTGCCTGGTTTTCCGGCGGCGTAGAGCCGTAGTTCCTGGCGGGTAATTGACACCTGCAGGAGCCGCTCTGCGGGCTTGATGCCAAGCGGGGTGGCGTTTTGCATGACCAATTCCCAAGGAGAAATCATCGTGAATAATGACGAATATGTAGTCGGAATCGTCGGCGCCACCGGCGCGGTCGGTCAAGAGCTGGTGCGATTGCTGCGCGAGCGGGGGTTTCCGTTTCGCCAGTTGCGTTTGTTTGCCTCGGCCCGATCGGCCGGCAAACGCGTCCCGGTCGGCGACGACATGATCACCGTCGAGGAGGCCCGGCCCGGCGCTTTTGCAGGCGTGGACTTGGCGTTTTTTGCCGCGGGCGGCAGTGTCACCCGAGCCTTAGCGGCCGATGCGGTCGCGGCCGGCTGCCTGGTGATCGATAAGAGTTCGGCCTTGCGGATGGACCCGGACGTACCGCTGGTCATTCCGGAAATCAATCCCGACGCGCTGAGAGCCCACCGCGGCATCATTGCCAATCCCAATTGCTCGACCGCGGTGATGCTGATGGGGCTGTGGCCGCTGCACCAGGCGTTCGGCCTGAAGCGGGTGTTCATTTCCACATACCAGTCGGTTTCCGGCACGGGCGCCGATGCGGTGCGGGAGCTCGAGGCGCAGGTACTGGCCTCGGTTCACGGCGACCCGGTCCCCCGGAAGGTCTATCCCTACCAGATCGCCTACAACTGCATCCCGCAGGTCGACACCTTCGGCGACGACGGCTACACCGGCGAGGAGACCAAGATGGCGCAGGAAAGCCGCCGCATCATGGGCCTGCCGGATCTGAAAGTGTCCGCGACCTGCGTTCGGGTGCCGGTGGTGCGGGCGCATTCCATCGCGGTCAGCGCCGAATTCGAACGACCGGTCGATCTGCCGGCGGCTCGTGACGCGATCGCGGCCTTTGCCGGGGCGGAGTTGGTGGACGAACCGGCCGAACAGAAATACCCGACGCCGTTGGATTTCGCCGAGACGGTGCGCTGCGGGGTGGGACGCCTGCGTCGCGACACGGCATTAGACAACGGCCTGTCATTCTGGGTGAGCGGCGACAACCTTTGGAAGGGGGCCGCGCTCAACGCCGTGCAGAACGCCGAACTCATGATAGGCGAAGGCTGGCTGCAGCCGGCCAAGGCCGCCGGTGCCGCCACCCGGTGAACGCGTGCTTTGCCCTCTGAATTAAACCCTTGTCACCACTTCGCCGCCATCGCTTATCTCAGCCTCTTGCCCGGACGCCTAGCTCAGTTGGTTAGAGCATCTCGTTTACACCGAGAGGGTCGGGGGTTCGAGTCCCTCGGCGTCCACCAGCAGATTTTAAGTTCCGTTTTCTCCCAACCCATCCATGCGACACACGATCTCCGTTCTGGTTGAGAACAAGTTTGGCGTCCTAGCCCGCGTGGCCGGGATGTTCTCCGGCCGCGGTTTCAATATCGACTCACTCAACGTGGCTCCGACCCATGAAGCCACGTTGTCGCGTATCACCGTTGTCCTGAAAGGCGACGACGCGTCGCTCGATCTGGCGATCAAGCAGCTGCGCAAGCTGGTCAATGTCGTCAACGTCATCGACTTCACCGACGGCCAGGCCGTCGCGCGCGAGCTCCTCCTGGTAAAGATCAGCGCCAGTGCCACGACGCGCTCCGAGATCATCCAGATCTGCGACATTTTCCGCGCCAAGATCGTCAACGTCGCCGCCACCGAGGTCATCGTCGAGATGACCGGCAACGAGAGCAAGGTGATGGCGTTTCTCGGCCTCATTGAACCCTTCGGCGTGCTCGAGCTGGCCCGGACCGGTCAGCTGGCCCTGACGCGCTGAACGCATTCCTTCTCCTTTAACCGAATCACCCAAAACCCAACCATCATGCCCGCCAAAGTATTCACCGATAAAGACGCCGACCTCGGCGTGTTCAAAGACAAGACCATCGCCGTCCTCGGCTATGGTTCCCAAGGCCACGCGCACGCCCTGAACCTGCGCGATTCCGGGGTCAACGTCATCATCGGCCTCTACAAGGGGTCCAAGTCCGCCGCCGTTGCCAAGAAGCAGGGCTTCAAGGTCGTGACGACCGCCGAGGCCGTCCGCCAGGCCGACGTGATCATGGTGGGTCTGCCGGACATGAAGCAGGCCGACATCTACGAGCAGGACATCGCGCCGAACCTGACCAAGGGCAAAACGCTGCTGTTCTCGCACGGCCTCGCCATCCATTTCGGCCTGATCAAGCTCCCGGCCGACGTCGACTGCATCATGGTCGCGCCCAAGGGCCCCGGACACATGGTCCGCCGCCTGTACCAGGAAGGGAAGGGCATGCCGGCTCTCATCGCCGTCGCCCAGAACAAGTCCCGCCAGGCGCGCAAGACCGCCCTCGCGTGGGCCAAGGGCATCGGTTCCACCCGGGCCGGCGTGCTCGAGACGACCTTCAAGGAAGAGACCGAGACGGACCTCTTCGGCGAGCAGGCCGTGCTCTGCGGCGGTGCCAGCGCCCTGGTGCTCGCCGGTTTCGAAACCCTGGTTGAGGCCGGCTACCAGCCGGAGATGGCCTATTTCGAGTGCCTCCACGAGCTGAAGCTCATCTGCGATCTCATGTATGAGTCCGGCATCGCCGGCATGCGCTTCTCGATCTCCGAGACCGCCAAGTATGGCGACATCACCCGCGGCCCGCGCGTCATCACCAAGAAGACCAAGGCCGACATGCAGAAGATCCTGAAGGAGATCCAGACCGGCAAATTCACCAAGGAATGGGTCAACGAATACAAGGGCGGCCTGAAGAACTACCACAAGCTCCTCAAGGCCGGCGAAAAGCATAAGATCGAAAAGACCGGCGCCTACCTGCGCGGCATGATGCCGTGGATGGCCAAGAAGAACATCAAGGGCGTCGCCGCCAGCTACTGAGTCCATACTGACGCTTCTCATTTGGCGGCCACGGCCCCCGGAGACATCCGGGCTTGCCGTGGCCGCTTTGTTTTCCCCCTCTCACGCAAGATGAAGACGCTCACGATCGCCACCCGGAAGAGCCCGCTTGCCCTGGCCCAGACCACCCTGGTGGCCGAACGCCTGGCCGTGGCCACCGGGGCAGACATCCGCTTGCTCAAGCTGGTGACGACCGGTGACCGGCAGACGGGCTGGTCGCTGGAGAAGGAGGGCGGCAAGGGCCTGTTCACGAAGGAACTCGAGGCCGCCCTGCTGGCCGGGGAGGCCGACGTGGCCGTGCACAGCGCCAAGGATTTGCCCGGAGCCATGCCCGCGGGGCTGGTCGTGGCCGGCTACCTGCCACGCGCCGATCCGCGCGACGTCCTGGTCGTGCGTCAGGGGGTGGTGGAGCCAGAGACGGTTGCGACCGGCAGCCCGCGACGACGCCTCCAGCTCGCCATGCGCTTTCCCGATGTATGCTTTACGGAGATACGCGGAAACGTGGACACCCTCCTGCGGAAAATCGGTCAGGACGCCGTGGCCGACGCCACGGTGCTGGCGGCCGCCGGTTTGGCCCGGCTGGGTATCGCCACCTGGCCCGGCGTGGAGTTCAGACCCCTAGGATTTGACCTCATGGTGCCGGCGGTGGGGCAGGCGGCCATTGCACTGCAATGCCGCGTAGGGGAAGAGTCACTACTGTCAAAAATTTGCGATGAGGAAACTGCCCTGGCCGTGACTATGGAGCGAGCGTTTCAGGCCCGAATGGGTGGAGGCTGTCAGACCTCTTTGGGGGTCCATTGTCACCGCGACACACTGCATTTTTTTCATCCTGAAGTCGGTTTACGCAGCTTTCCGATGAATGAGAACGATCGGAAAGCCCCGGAAATATTCAGCAGTAATCTTCTGAAATACATGGGGTTGTGAATTTTCTCCGGCGGGCCGTTCCCATGGCTATTACCAGTAATGTGCAAAAAATACACCGCCTGGGTAAATTTACCTAGACAACTCAGGTTTTATGCGGTGCAATCCGGGTAACCACAAGCCAGTCGGCGGCGCGGGCGAAAACCCGAATGGCGACGGCAACTGGGGTCCTTGGGACAAGGGCAAGAGCAACGCCAATGACACCAAGGGCAAGCCGAGCGCTACCTCCAAGGACAGCAAGTCGTCCAAATTTGGCAGCTGGTGGTTCCCGGGCGGCTAAAGCGGACCGCTTCATCGCTTAGACAGTATTTTCAAGGCCCGGAAATTTCCGGGCCTTTTGCTTGGTGCATACGGAGTAAAGTGCGCGGTTGCATTACGTCGGGTGAGCGGCTCGGCTGACTCTGAATGAACCAGAGCAGCCATTACGACGTAGCCATTATCGGCGCGGGGATGTCCGGCTTGGCCGCAGGCATTCGTCTGGCTCATTTCGGTCGCCGGGTATGCATCTTTGAGCGACACAACGCCGTCGGTGGCCTCAACAGTTTCTACAGCCAGGGCGGGCGCAAATTCGACGTGGGGCTGCATGCGCTCACTAATTTCGTGCCGCGTGGTCGCAAGGGCACGCCGCTTACCAAACTCCTGCGCCAGCTCCGCATCGATCGCGACGAATGGGCGCTTTGCGAGCAAAAGTCCTCCCGCATTTCCTTTGGGCCGCAAGGGGAGACCCAACTGCGTTTCGCCAATGATTTCGCCCTGCTCGCGGAAGATGTCGCAGCCCAGTTCCCGAACCAAGCGGACGGATTTCAGCGCCTGGTGGCGGAAATCAGGGCTTACGACGACGTCAGTCTGGATGCCCCGGTCATATCCGCCCGTCAGGTGGTCCGCACCTACATCACCGACCCGCTGCTGGAGGACATGCTCTTTTGCCCCGTCATGTATTACGGCAGCGCGCAGGAGCACGACATGGAGTTCGGCCAGTTCGTCATCATGTTCAAGGCCCTCTTCCTGGAAGGGTTCTCCCGGCCGCTGGAAGGTGTGCGCGTGATCCTCCGCGTACTATTGGAGAAGTATCGGGCAGCGGGCGGCGAACGACGCATGAAGTGCGGGGTTCGCCGGATCCTTTCGCGGTCCGACCGAGCCGTCGCCCTGGAATTGGATTCCGGTGAAACCATCACCGCCGACCAGATCCTGTCCTCGATCGGAGCGCCCGAAACCCAGGCTCTCCTTGAGCCGCCGGTTCCAACCGGCCCCGCCGCGCCGCGGACCGGCGCGCTGTCATTCGTCGAGACCATCACCATCCTGGAGCCGCAGCCCGGCGCGTTGGGGTGGGGCGATGACACCATTGTATTCTTCAACGACTCGTCCCGGTTCGACTACGCCGCGGCCGGCCAGCCGGTGGACGTACGGAGCGGGGTCATCTGCTTCCCCAACAATTTTGCCTACCCCCCCGGCGAACAGCTTCCCGAGGGCATCTTCCGTTGCACCTGCCTGGCCCGTTACGCCGCCTGGGCCGATCTGGCGGAAGCGGACTATCGCGCCGCCAAGGCCCATTGGTATGAAGCCATCCAGGCCAGTGCCCGGCGCTTCCTGCCAGCGGTGAGCGACGCGCAATTGCGGGCCGCGACCATCGCAACCGACATGTTCACTCCGCGTACGGTCGAGAAATTCACCGGTCACCTCGGCGGCGCCATTTATGGGTCGCCGGACAAGAACCGACCAGGCCGCACGCAGCTCGCCAATCTCTACCTCTGCGGCACCGACCAGGGGTTCCTGGGCATCATCGGCGCCATGCTCAGCGGGATATCCATGGCGAACTACCACATTTTGCAGAAATCGCCGGCGATACCGGCCGGGCCTGAGGCCTGAAAACCGGGGTTGCCCTGCGCACCCGAGCATCTTCACTGGACCGATTCATGGCTTACGACTGGCTCAAAGGCGTCGACGACGAGTATGATGTGATTGTGATCGGCAGCGGTCTCGGGGGCCTGACCGGGGCCAATACCCTCGCCAAGGCCGGCCACAAGGTGTTGCTGCTGGAGCACCACTACCAATTCGGCGGGCTGGCCACCTGGTTCACCCGCAAGGGCGGGCACATCTTCGATATCTCCCTGCACGGCTTCCCGGTCGGCATGAAGAAATCGTGCCGCAAGTATTGGACGCGCGAAATCGCCGACTCGATCGTGCAGCTCAAGGACGTCCGGTTCGTGAACCCGCAGATGGACGTCTGGACCGACTTCACCCGCGAGGACTACACCCGTGTCCTGGTGGAGGAGTTCAAGGTCGAGCGCACCACCGTGGAACGGTTCTACGACCACCTGCGGTCGATGAATTTCTACGACGACAATCAGGAAACCACCGGCGAAATGTTCGAACGGTTCTTCCCCGGCCGGCCGGATGTGCACCGGTTGCTGATGGAGCCGATCACCTACGCCAACGGGTCCACCCCGGAGGATCCCGCCATCACCTATGGGATTGTGTTCTCCAATTTCATGGGGGCCGGCGTCTACACCTTCCAGGGCGGCTCCGATCTGCTGATCAAGAAGATGATCGCCGAACTGAAGGCCAACGGGGTGGAGTGCCGCAAGCACGTGCTGGTGCAGGGCATCCACGTCGAGGAGCGCGACGGTCGCAAGGTCGCCGCCGGAGTGATCGCGGGCAAGGACGGACGGTTGATCCGTGCCAAGGCGATCCTGTCCAACGCCAATATCAAGAACACGATCCTGCGACTCGCCGGGCGGGAGCACTTCGATCCTGCCTATGTCGCGGCGGCCGAGGCGGTGCGCATCAACACCAGCTCCTGCCAAGTCTATCTCGGCATCAAGGCCGGCGAAAGCATTCCCCATATCGGCGACTTGGTGTTCACCTCCGCGGCCCCGACCTACAGCAGCGATGAGCTGGTCGATTTCCACACCACCAGCCGCACCTTCTCGGTTTACTATCCGGAAACCCGCCCCGGTTCGAATCGCTACACCGTCGTGGCGTCACTCAACGGTCGCTACGGCGACTGGCAGGCGTTGTCCGAGGAGGACTACGCCGTGCACAAGCAGCGATTGATCGACGAAGCCATCACCTCCCTGGAGAAATACATCCCGGGCGTGCGTGATAAAATCGACTGGATGGAGGCCGCCACGCCCCGCACCGTGGAGCGCTACACCACGCATATGGCCGGCACCTCCTTCGGCACGAAGTTCGAGGGTCTCAAGGTATCGATGGACCTGCCGGAGCAGTTGCCCGGGCTCCATCACGCCGGATCCGTCGGCATCATCATGTCCGGCTGGCTCGGCACCATCAATTACGGCGTCATCACCGCCAACAAGATCGACAAAGCCATCTTCGCCCTTCGCCAGGAAGCGGCCACCACTGTCTGACCCGCCATGCCTCTGCCCGCGATCACCGAGCTGATTCCCCATCGGCCGCCATTCTTGTTCATCGATGAAGTTGTCGCCCAGGACGACGCCTCGCTGACCGCGCGACGTACCTGGCGCAGCGACGAGGATTTTTATCGCGGCCATTATCCGTCGGCCCCCATCACACCCGGGGTATTGCTCTGTGAGGCCGTGTTTCAGGCCGGAGCTGCCTACATGTCTCTACAGGCCCGAGCGGCGGATACTGCCGCAGGGGAGGGCGTTCCGCTGCTGGCCAAAATCAGCGATGTACGTTTCCGCAACCCGGTTTTTCCCGGCGATGAAGTTCTTATCGAGGTTATCCGCAAAGAGGCCATGGGTGGGTTCACCATGATGAAGGGCAGCGTCAGGAAAACCGACGGCACGCGTGTCCTGAACGTTGAATTTGCCGTTGCTTGGAAAACTCCGGAGGCCAAGTGAGCCAACGCCTTCCCGTATGACCGACTTTCTGCAGCTCAGCGGTGCGACCGTGCTCGTGACGGGCGTCGCCAACAAGAAAAGCGTCGCCTGGCTGACGGCGCGTACGCTGGAAGAGCAGGGGGCCAGGGTCATCTACAGTGTGCGTTCCGAGGCCCGTCGAAACTCGCTCGCCAAGTTGCTGGGTGACCGGCCGGTCTATGTCTGCGATCTGGAAGAGGAGGGGGCCGCCGACCGATTGGCCGTGGAGGTTGCCGCCGCCGGTCACGGACCGCTCCACGGACTCGTGCATTCGGTGGCATTTGCCAATTACAGCGAAGGGTTCCGACCGTTCGAGGAGACGAAACGCACTGACTTTCTGCAGGCCACCGCCATTTCGGCCTTTTCGCTGGTGGAGTTGGCCAACGCCTTCAAACCGCACTTCGCGCCCGGCGCGGCCGTGGTCGCCATCGGCATCTCGTCGCTGTTGGTGACCCCCGACAACTACGGTTACATGGGGCCCATCAAGGCCGCACTTGAATCGGCCTGCCGCTTCCTCGCCAAGTCGTTCAACCCCGAACCGGGCGTGCGCTTCAACATCGTCGGTTCGGGTCCGCTCAAGACCAGCGCGTCCGCGGGCATTCCGGGTTACCTCGAGAGCTACCTCTATTCGGAGAAGCTGACCTTCCGAAAACGCAATCTCGACACCCAGGAGGTCGCCAACGCCGTCGCCTTCCTGCTCAGTCCACGCAGCAGTGGCCTCAACGGCACCACGCTCGTGGTCGATGCCGGCCTGGGCAGCAACTTCTACGACGCGGAGATCATCCGGTTGGCCATGAGGCCCGAGCGCGGTGATGCCGCGTCGGGAAATCCCCAATCACAATGAGCCAATTCCCCAAGAGCAGCGTGGTCACGGTCTCCCGGCTGGGATTTGGGCGTTGGGTTGTTGGGATTTTGAGCAAATGAAATTTGCGAACGTCGTCATCGAATCACTCGCCGTCGACTTGCCGGACGAGGTGCTTACTTCGGCGGCGATCGAAGTGCGGCTGCGGCCGCTCTACGAACGGCTGAAGCTGCCGGAAGGGCGGCTGGAGCTCATGACGGGCATCCGGGAGCGGCGCGTCTGGCCGACCGGCACGCGACCGTCCGATGCCAGTGCCGCTGCCGGCCGGGCCGTGCTGGAACGCTCGCAACTTCCCGTCGCGGACATCGAGCTGTTCATGCACGCCGCGGTGAGTCGTGACATGCTGGAACCCGCCACGGCATCTTTTGCGCACCGCAAGATCGGGCTGCCTGCGTCAGCGCAGATTTTCGACGTCTCCAACGCCTGCTTGGGCTTCCTCAACGCCATGGTGGTCGCCGCCGGGCTGATCGAATCGGGTCAGATCCGCTGCGCCATGGTCGCCTCGGGCGAGAACGGCGGGCCGCTGGTGGAACAGACTCTCCGCACGTTGCTGGGGGAGCCGTTGACCCGTCAGCAGATCAAACCGTATTTCGCCAACCTCACCATCGGTTCAGGTGCGGTCGCCGCCATGCTCTGCCACCGTGACCTGGCGCCGGACGGACACCGCCTCATCGGCGGTATCGGTCGGGCCGCCACGGTGCACAGTGAGCTCTGCCAGGGCGATACCCACGGCGCCGATGCGCTGGCCATGCAGACCGACTCCGAGGCCCTGCTGGTGGCCGGGGTGGAATTGGCGCAGGAGACCTGGACAGCGTTCCGACGCGAGGTCGGCTGGACCACGGCCGATTTCAACCGGTTTATTTGCCATCAGGTCGGCAGCACGCATCGGCGCAAACTCTACGAGGCGCTGCGACTCGATTTGACGAAGGATTTTTCGACCTTTGAGACCCTCGGCAACACCGGCTCCGTCGCGTTGCCAGCCACTCTCGCCACCGCCGCCGATCAGGCCGCCATTAACGCCGGGGATAAAATTGGCCTGCTGGGAATCGGTAGCGGCCTCAACTGCCTGATGCTCGCCGTCGAATGGTGAAGACCGTCTCACACCCCCCGTTTCCAAACTGGTTGACGCCGCTGTATCCCTTCCGCCCGCGGGAGCATGTCACACCGCGCGGCGC
>Ga0181606_10000398_pt1 | contig 35797 bp, 32 predicted proteins | sample 041ome_10_FD_132994 | JGI IMG/M metagenome (GOLD analysis project Ga0181606, IMG submission 132994) | Coastal salt marsh microbial communities from the Groves Creek Marsh, Skidaway Island, Georgia - 041412US metaG (megahit assembly) | ecosystem: Environmental > Aquatic > Marine > Intertidal... | reverse complement strand
GGGGTGGCTGGCGGCTGGGTGGAACGTGGCATTGGCTGGGCGACGGGCGACGGCACTATCGGACGTGATCGCAGAGGCGGGCGTCGGGTCAGATCGGGCGATCGGCGTGCCGACGGATGTGACTGTCGCCGCCGAAGTGGCTGAATTATTCCAACGCACGGAAGAAGCCTTTGGCCGGGTGGATTTCCTGTTTAACAACGCGGGCGCGGGCACGCCGCCAATTCCGTTCGAGGACCTGACTGTTGAGCAATGGCAGGGATGTGTGAACGTCAACTTGACCGGGCCGTTCCTATGCAGCCAGGAAGCCTTTCGTATCATGAAGGCGCAAGAGCCGATGGGCGGGCGGATTGTCAATAATGGCTCCATTTCCGCCCATGTGCCGCGGCCGTTTTCGGCACCTTATACGTCCACCAAGCATGCGATCACAGGATTGACCAAAGCGACGGGGCTTGATGGTCGCGCCTACAATATTGCCGTCGGCCAGATCGATATCGGCAATGCCGAAACGCCCATGACGCAGCGCATGAAAGAAGGCGTGATCCAGCCGGATGGCTCCATGCAGGAAGAGCCTGTGATGGATGTGAAGGCTGTGGGTGACGCGATTGTCTACATGGCCGGGTTGCCGTTGGATGCGAACGTGCAAACGATCACGGTGATGGCGACGAAGATGCCGTTCTTAGGCCGGGGGTAGAGTTCTACCCAGCAGGCTTCCCCCCTCACCCTGATCCCTCTCCCCCCTGTTGGGGGGCGAGGCGACCCTCACAGAGTCCGCGTTGTTTCTTTTGGAACCCTCGCCCCCCAACGGGGGGAGAGGGCAGGGTGAGGGGGGTGGCTGCGGCAAAAGGTTTATGACTGCCCTTGGGAAACGGCCACCCGCTTCCAAGTCCGCCAATCCCGCTCTAAGCTTCGTTGACCGATAGTTCCGAAAGCAGAATTCTTATGTCCGATCCTGATCAGTCGAAAGCCGGCGTCTCCAAGGCGCTTTGGTATACAGGCGCACCGTTAGACCGCCTGTCCCACCGCCGCGCTGACGACGGGTGGATGAACAATAAGCTCTATGATTCCGAAAGCCGCATCGTAGCGGTCTGGAAAGACAAGAGCCTGGTCCACACGGAAGAAGACGGTGCATTGCTGCCGACCGTTGGTGAGGCTAAGGAATTGCTCGACGCAGGGCGGCATCATTCGTTCCTCGGCATGAAGAAGGGCGTGGCCTATTTCGGCGTGGATCTTTCCCATCACGAAGACCCCTACAAGGCGCATCCGCATATTGATTCTCACGGTGCCTTCGAAGACCTGCGCAAGGTTGGCCCTGCGTTAGAGCAGGAAGAAGGCTCCATTCTGGCCCATGCGCGCGGGCTGATGTTTTGGCACAATAAAAACGGTTTTTGTGGCGTCTGCGGCGCAGAATCGAAGGCGGAGAAAGCTGGAAGCCAGCGCCGCTGCGTCAATCCTGATTGCAATTCCCTGAATTTCCCGCGCACTGACCCCGCAGTGATTATGCTGGTCCATAAAGGGGACAATTGCCTGCTTGGCCGGTCCCCCCATTTCATGCCGCGCATGTATTCAACGCTCGCAGGGTTTGTTGAAACTGGGGAGACGCTGGAGGAAGCGGTATCCCGCGAAGTGCTGGAGGAAACGGCGGTTGTCGTTGATCCGATGAAGGTGCGGTATTGGGCGTCCCAGCCTTGGCCCTTCCCGGCATCGTTGATGCTGGGCTTCCATGCGGAGGCAGAAACCGAAGAAATCATGATCGATGAGGAAGAGATGGAGGACGCCCGCTGGGTCCATCGCAGCCAGCTCGATGACCTTGGAGACATCGGCATGAAACTGCCACGCCGGGACTCGATCGCCTACCGCCTGATCGTCTCCTGGATGAACGGGGAGGCGTGACCAATGCGGCTTAAAGATAAAGTGGCTGTCATCACGGGCGGCGCATCGGGCTTCGGTGAAGTGATGGCGCGCCGGTTCGTGGCTGAGGGCGGCAAAGTTATGGTGGCGGATTTAAATGCGGCGGGTGCCAAGGCGGTTGCTGACAGCATTGGCGACGCGGCTCGTTCCATTGGCGCGGACGTGACCAAAGCAGCGGAAGCGGATGCGATGATCGCTGCGACTGTGGATGCTTTTGGCAAGCTCGATATCCTGGTGAACAATGCAGGTGCGCCCCAGTTCATCAACAATTTTGAGGACGTGACGGAGGATGAAATTGATCTCATCTTCAACGTCAACGTCAAAAGTTGGCTGCTCACCAGCCGCGCCGCGATCCCGCATTTGGCGTCGAATGGCGGCGGGTCTATCATCAATACAGCGTCTGTCGCTGGGTTACGTCCAAGGGCGGGTGCGGCTTGGTATAACGCCTCGAAGGCGGCGGCGTGCAGCTTGACGCTGACCATGGCGGCGGAACTTGCGGCCAAAAACATCCGCGTCAACGCGCTATGCCCAGTCGCTGCAGAAACGCCCTTGTTTGAAGGCGTCGTCGGGGAGATCACAGACGCCAAACGCGAACGCTTCACCGCCACTATTCCATTAGGCCGCCTCGCGGTTCCAGACGACGTTGCAAGTGCTGCCGTTTATTTAGCGTCAGACGAAGCGACGTTTATGACCGGGGTTTTGCTGCCTATCGATGGCGGTAGGACGGCGATGTAGGGGGCGGTTTCTTAACCGCAGCGTTCCACCCTCTCCCTGATCCCTCTCCCTCCTATGGAGGGCGAGGGGACCCTCACAAAGGCCGCGTTTCTATCTTCTTAGAACCCTCGCCCCCCACAGGGGGGAGAGGGCAGGGTGAGGGGGAAGGTTGCGGGCCAAAGACTCCGGTAGCCGCCTCTTAAACCTTCGGCAGTTCCGCCGGCCCCATCGTGTAGGGTTTAAGCGCCCCAAGTAGCGCCTGTAACGCAGGCGTTTCAACATTATGCTCAATGCCAAGCGCTACCGCTTTGCCAGCCAGCCAGGGCAGCTCCAGGCGATTGCCGCGCAGCAGGTCAATCGTCATGGAGGCGATGCTTTCGGCATTTTGGCCGTCGATCATGGCGAGGCGGGTTTCAGCTAAATTATCGGCCAGCGGTACGCCATGGGCGCGACCAACAGCAGCGACTTCGCTGAGGAGGCGCATCAGCGTTGCCCGGGCGTCGGGGTCCGTGCGGATATAGCCCATACGCTGGCGGCTGGCGGCTGTCAGGGATGATACCGAGACCAGGAATACGAACTTTTCCCATAGGTCTTTGATGATGTTGGCTGAAATGCGCGCCTCTATCCCGGCTGATTCGCAAGATGCCAGCAGCGCTTGAACGCGGCCGCTTTCGATCCCGTCGAATTCGCCAAAGGTCAGGTTCTGGTATTCGCCCATTTGCTGAATACGGCCCGGCGCTTCAATTGCGGCATTGATAACCGCGACGCCAGGGATGACGGCTTCACGCCCAATCACGCTTGCCAACCGGTCCGGTGCATCAACGCCGTTCTGCAAGGTGACGACGCCTGTATGGCTATCCAGCAGCGGCTTGATGGCGAGGCCCGTAGTCTCAACATCCCAGAGCTTTGGCGTGAACAGCACGAAATCAACCTTGCCGATCTCCTCCGGGCTATCTGTTGCTTGCACGTTGTCCAGGTGGAATTCGCCGCGGGCACCGGTGACTGTCAGGCCAGATTTCCGCATGGCATCCAAGTGCGCGCCGCGCGCCAGAAACCACACATCTTCGCCTGAACGCGCCAGGGCAGACCCGAAAGGTCCGCCAACGCCGCCTGCTCCAATCACTGCTATTCGCATCCGCCATAGCTCCGTTGTATGTTTGAAGCTTGAGCATAGGAGCAGAGCGATGACTGTGGAACACCTGGAGCGCGGCGCTAAATTGGCGCGGCTGGAAACATCTGAGCGCGTGGAGTTCAGCCCGATATCCCACTACCACCCGCTGATGAGCGACGGCACCACCGCCGTTCGGACCGGCATTCAAACGGCGGAACCTGGATATGTCGCCGAAATGCACCAGCATCCCTACGAGGAACTGCTATTCATCCTTGAAGGCGAAGCGGATGTATGGGTGGAAGGCCACGAGGACGCGAAGCGCCGCATGAAAGCGGGCGACATGGCATCCATGCCGCCAAACACGCCGCACACATTTGCTGTCGCTGGCAACAAGACAATGCGTCTGCTGGGCATTCATCATTCCAAAGAACGCATTGTTGAGTATGTGGCTCAAGCTACAAATGCCGAAGGCTACCCAGTGCAAGGGACTGATAAGTGACCGAGATCAAAACAATCGGCCTGCTTGGCGTTGGCGACATGGGGGCCGCCGTTGGCCGGACATTGGCCGAGGGCGGGCTTCGGGTCATCTCGGACCTGGCTGGCCGGAGTGCGGAAAGCCGCGCACGGGCTGAAAAAGCTGGGATTGAGGACGTAGGCTCGCTGGACGGTGTGATCACCGCCGCAGACGTCCTCATGTCCATCATGCCGCCCGCGTTTGCGGAGAGTGCTGCTGTAGATGCCGCAGCCGCCATGACGCGCACAGGCAAGCAGCCGCTTTACATGGACCTGAACGCAATTTCGCCGATCACGATGGCGGCGATCGAGAAGGCCGTGGTGGGGGCAGGGGCTAAGGTGATGGACGGCGGCATTATTGGCCGCTCGCCAGATTTAGCCACGCCGCGCGTATATCTCTCCGGCCCGGATGCAGAGGCGGTGGCACCATTGCTTGGCCGCCCAGATATGAAAGTGATCGCACTTGGGCCAGATATCGGCCAGGCCTCAACGTTGAAAATGCTGTTCGCCTCCCTCACCAAAGGGTCCTGGGCGATGATGGCGGCGGTCGGCATGGCGGCGGAGCGGTATAAACTTCTGCCCGCTTTGCTGAATGAGCTGGAGGGCAATAATCAGCATGCCTTTACGGGCATGCAAAACTGGGTCGGGTTCCTCGCCGCAGACGCCCACCGCTTCGGCCCCGAAATGGATGAAATCGCCGCTACCCTCGCCAGCGCCGGCATCACCCCAAAATTCCACGAAGGTGCTGCCTGGGTCTACGACGTTCTCAAAGACACGCCCTTAGCCACAGAAACACGGGCGACTTGGGATCGTTCTAGGCCCGTGCAGGAATCGCTGAAGGTCTATTTGGATACGCTTGATAAGCGGGGGTAACGCACCGCTTCGCGTGACCGAACTTTAGCGGCAATGAAGGATTTATACCCAAGGGCCTCCGCTCCCCTCGTTGGGGCGGGGGCGAAGAGACCTGGAAGCAGATGCTATGGCTTGCTCACCCAGGCGCTGTCGGTAGCTTTTTTGGCAGCGTGAATACCGCTACCAGGATCACCAGTGCTGCAGCGGCCAGGATGAGGAAGAGCGCGTCGAAGCCCCAATTGCTGTGGACGAAGGCGATCATGGGGAGGGACGCTGCCAGGACCGTGAAGCTGACGACATAGCGCACGCCATATATCCGGGCGCGGGCGGGGCCGCTGGCCATTTTGCCGATCATGAAATCATTGATCGGGATCTGCCCGAATGCGCCAAGCATGAAGCCGAGGGCCACCGCCAGCGCTATCCCATCCTGCAGGCCGGGCATTGCAGCGAAGAAGATGATCTGGATGGCGGCGACGGTCATGAACACTTTCTTTGGCCCATGCTTATCCAGCATTTTCCCCACAACAAGCTGCGCTATGGATGCAACGGCGAAGACGATGAACGCCAATATGCCGATAATTGTCGCCGTATCGGCCTGGCCGGTTGCGGATGCCGGTTCCAGCATTTCTGCCAGCCGTCCGGCGAAGCCTTGTAGGCGTTCGTCCAGCATTTTCGGCAGGGCGAAGGTGGTGGACTGGAAGATGATGGAGGAAACGGCCGTCGTCAAAAATACGATGGCTGAAACCCTGAGCAGCAGTGCCTTGTAGTCTGCCGGTAATGGTGCTGCGGCTTCCTTCTTCGTCACTTTATCTTTGGTGCCGTCCGCACGGATTTCATCCCGTTGCAGGATAAAATAGGCGATCCCGGTCAGGATGGAGAACACGCCGGGCAGAATGAACGCCATCCGCCACCCACCATTGTCGATCATGTAGCCTGTAATGAGCGCAGCAGACGCAACGCCAAGATTACCCCACACACCATTCATGGCGATCCGCATGCCCGTGTTCTTCCATTTCATGGAGACGATGGCGAGACCAACGGGGTGATAAATGGCTGCAAATATGCCGATGACAAACAGCCCAACACCGACCTGGAAGGGGGAGCCCGCCATGCTGGTCAAAATCGCCGTTATGCCGATGCCGACGAAGAACACGCACATCATCCCGTCCCGGCTCCACCGGTCCGCAAGCCATCCTGCAGGCAGAGAGAACAGACCGAACGCAAAGAAGCCTGGCGTCGCATAGGCCAGCAATTCGCCGTAGCTCACACCCCATTCCCGATGCAGCGCCAATGCGGCAACCGTCGCGAAAACCAGCATGAACAGATGGTCCAGGAAATGCCCGATATTGAGCAGTAAGAAATAGGTCTGGTCGCGATTCATCAGTTTCGGCTCCATTCATTCATCGCGGAAGCTTAGCAGCCGCGTTCCAGTTGACTAGGGCCTACTTGGGCCGCCACCACCATAAACTGGCCCCTTTGGCCCTAAACGCACGCCAGGCCGAAGCCGCGTATATGGCAGGTCCGCTGGGTCTGCGATGACGGGCCCTGGTGCGCGGGCGACGAGCACGTCTGCTGCGATGGGTTCGAAATCAGCACGGAAATGGACAGAGCTTTTCAGGACCAAGATGCGCTCATCGGCAGGCTCAACGCCCAAATGGCGGAACATCTCCTGATCGGCGGCCTGCACTTTTTTGGACGCTATGACGACGCGGGTTGGCGTGTCAGCGATGCGGATCAAGGCCATTTCGCCAAGCTGCATATTGGAGCCCTTGTAGAACCCACCAGTGCAGGTGAACTGACCATCGCCCAACTGCTCGACCGTGGCACGGATCGGGAAGGGCGTATCCTCGTGCCAGCTTCGCCCACCAAGGGAAAGTTCAATAGCGCTGCCAATGCCAGCCTTGTGAGCGGCTGCGGCGGCGTCTGCATCAATCATCAAGCCGAGCACGGCATCCGCCTTCGCAGCAACCAGCGCGCGGAGCATGCCGGTCGTATCCCCATCCCCGCCGCCGCCCGGATTATCCTGTGTATCGGCGATGACGATGGGTTTGCCAGGGTTTGCGGCGGCCAACTGCATGGCGCTGGCGGTTGCGGCCTCGGGGTCCAGATAGTCGCCGTCGAATTGATCCTGGCGGCTTTTGATCGCGGCCATCAGCGCGTCCGCAGCATTGTCCGCAGCGGCCTGGTCCCGGCCATAGGCGATGACGCTTGGCCCGCATTCCGCAATGTCTGCCGGCGGGAAGCCTTGCAGAAAACTTAGGCTGAGACTGGGATCTGCGGATTCCAGGGCCGCCAATTCCCCATAAACCGCCTTGGCGGGGTCAACCAGTGTGCATTGCCAGTTAATCGACACCAGGAAATCCGTGCGCCGCATGGCTTTGGCAGGTTTGCCTTCCGCCAGAATGCGCTTCAGCAAATGTGCGGTGCGGGCACCGGTTTCGGCCATGTCCACATGAGGATATGTGCGGAAACCGACCAAGGCGTCAGCGTGGCGAACCATAGCTTCGGTGACATTGGCATGCAGATCCAAACTGGCGATCAGTGGGATGTCCGGGCCAATAGCGGCGCGGACGCGAGCCAGCAGTTCGCCTTCACCGTCCTCAAAGTTCTCGGTCACCATCGCACCATGCAGGTCCAGGTATACGGCGTCGATAGGGCCAGCATCCCGAGCGAGAGCCGCTATGCGGTTGGAAATGCGCTCGAACGCGTCATCGGTCACGTGGGCGGAAGGACCGGCATTGCACCAGAGCAATGGTGCCAACTCAAAGTCCAGGTCGTCAGCAGCCTCAACGAAACCGGCGATGGCGATATTCACGCCTGCCGTTGCTTCCGCCATGCCGTCGCCCTCGACCAGGGCTGGCCAGCTATCGGCACGGTCAAACATCTCGTAAGTCGCCTTGGAGGGCGCGAATGTATTTGTCTCGTGCATGAATCCGCCAATGGCGATGCGCATTTGCTCTATCCTTCAGGCCGTGCGATAGCGGCCATTGTATACGCTCCATAAAGGCTAAGGCCATGTCTGCCGCCCCAACGCCCGCACCACCGACGCGCCCATCTTCGCGTCCGGATATCCGGGCGGAGATCGGCGAGACGCTGAAGCTCGCAGGTCCGGCGATCATAGCGCGCGCCGGCATGTTGATGATGTCCATCGCGGATACAGTGATGGTCGGCCAGTATGATACGGCCGAGTTGGCCTATCTCGGCCTCGCATGGTCGCTATCTACCGTTTTGCTTGTTGCCAATATCGGGCTGTTGATGGGCACATTGGTGAAGACCAGCCAGGCGTTCGGCCGGAAGGACTATATTGAGTGCGGTCGGGTTTGGCGGCGCGCCATGCCGTTGGCTTTTATCATCGGTTCCATTGGTGCGTTCTTGTGCCTGGAAGCGGAATGGCTACTGCTTGCGGTCGGGCAGACACCGGATGTTGCGGCGGGCGCGGCACCGGTAACGATCGCCTACGGCGTTGGTCTTATCCCGATTGCTATCGCCGTTGGCAGCCAGTTTTTTCTGGAAGGTATCAAGCGACCGATCCCGGCAATGTTGGCGATGATTGTCGCGAACATTCTAAATATCGGCCTGAATTTCGTGCTGATCTATGGGGTCAAAGGCGTGGACGCTATGGGGGCAGAGGGTGCGGCGTGGGCCACAACGGGCGCCCGCACCATGCTCGCCGTCGTCGCCGTTGCATACATCCTAATGATGCGGGATCGGGGGACGTTCGGCATGGGCCGGGGTTTCCCAAAGCAATGGTCTGGGTTTGGCGAGCAGATGAAGATTGGCCTGGCGACGGGGGCAGCGTTGATCGCAGAATCGTCGGCTTTCAGCGCATTGACGATGATGGCCGGGCTGGCGGGCGTGCTGGCGCTCGGCGCATTTTCAGCCACGATGAACTTATTGGCGGTCGTTTTTATGGCCGCACTTGGTATCGGCGTTGCAACGTCAGTCCGGGTCGGCGCTGCTTGGGGGCCGGGTGACAAAGCGGGCGCAGAGCGCGCCGGGTGGATCGGCTTGGGCGTTAACACCGTTGCCATGGCCATCATCGCCATTGCGCTTGCGCCGACAGCCCGCTGGATCGCTAGTCTCTATGGCCTGGAGGATGTGGCCCAGGAAATGGCTGCGGACGCGATGCAGCTTGCCGGTGTCGTGATCCTGGTGGACGGCGCACAGGCTGTGCTTGCCAATGCGCTTAGGGCGCGGGGGGATGTGTGGCCAACGACAGCGATCCAGATCGCCTGCTTCGTGTGCATTATGCTGCCGGCAGCCTATGTCTTCACGCTTGTATGGGCGTGGGGGCCAGTCGGGCTGATGTCTGCGATTGGGTTGGCGACTTTGGCTTCTACCATATCGCTGGCGGCGCGCTTTCGCTTACTGGCCCTGGCGGACCAACGCGAGATGCCGTGACTTTTTGGAGCGTATGGGCGATCTTCTGGTGAAATGATATTTACCAGGAAACCAAAGCCCATGAGCCCGCTCGATGCGCCGAAGCAGCCGAAATATTATTCCGGCGTCCGCCCTGGCATGAATGACAGTGACCGGATCGCGCCAGATTGTGCGGGCCTGAACTTCTTTGAAATCGACCATCAATTCCAAAGCCTGCTGCCCCTATATCTGACGCAGGATGAGCTCAATCACTTCTCCCCCCATTTTGACGCCATGGGCGAAGTCGCGGGCGGGCGGCTGAACGATCTGGCGATGCAGGCCGATAAGAATGAGCCCGTGCTGCATCCCCGTGACCGGTTCGGCCGGGATATCGACTGGATCGACTATCACCCAGCCTATCGCGAGATGGAAAAGATTGCCTGGGGTGATTTTCAGATGGCGGCGATGGCGCATCGTCCCGGTGCGCTTGGCTGGCCGGAGGTCACGCCCGCGCCCATAAAATACGCATTCCAATATATGTTCGCGCAGAGCGAGTTTGGCATTCTCTGTCCGCTCTCGGTGTCTGAGACATCTGCCTATCACTTCGAATGGGCGGATGATCCAAAGCTGAAGGAAATGTTCTGGGAAGGCCTGACATCGCTGGATTTTGATAACCGGCTAACCGGCACCCAGTTCATGACCGAAAAGGCCGCTGGGTCAGATGTCGGCGAAGCGACGCTGACGGCTGTGCCAGATGGTGATGCGTGGAAGCTCTACGGCGAGAAATGGTTCTGCTCCCATGCCGATGCCGATGTGGCGTTGTTGCTGGCGAGGCCAGAAGGTGCCGCCGCTGGCACCAAAGGGCTTGGGCTTTTCGCCATGCCACGGCGGCTGGAAGACGGATCGCGTAACAGCTACCGGATCGTCCGCCTGAAGGAAAAGCTTGGCACCAAGAGCATGGCATCCGGCGAAATCATCTTCGATGGTGCCAAAGCCTATGCTGTTGGTGATGTTGAAAACGGCATCAAGCAAATGCTGCGGCAGGTCAATCTCTCCCGACTGTCCCACGGCGTGCGCGCGGCAGGGATGATGCGGCGCTGCTTGAATGAAGCATTGAGCGTCGCCCGCTATCGCCGCCAGTTCGGTGAACCTGTCGTCAATAAACCACTGATGCAGGGCCAATTGCTCGACATGATCCTGCCGACGGAGCAAGCGCTGACAGCGGTGTTCTATGCCGCGAGTGCCATGCGGAGGGCTGATGCGGGGGACGAAGCTGGCAAGAAGGCGCTGCGAATCGCAACGCCATTGCTGAAAATGATGGCCTGCCGGGACAATGTGCCGGTGGCCACGGCCTCCATGGAGACGCGCGGCGGGCTTGGCTACATTGAGGAATGGGTGAACGCGCGGCTGGTGCGGGATGCCCAAATCGGCCTTCTATGGGAAGGTACGACGAATATGAACGCGTTGGATGTCATCACCCGCGCCGTTGGTAAGGAACACGCCGAAGAAGCGCTGTTGAATGACGTAACCGGTTGGCTGGACGCAGCGGAAGGCTGCCCTGGCCAATTACGCAGCCGCCTGAAGCAAACCGTCAGCCGCGCGATAGATTTCGCCCGTGCTGTTGCTGCCGATAAAGGCAATGAGCGCCATTGCCGTCAGGCGGCGGCTGGGCTTTATCACGCGCAAACGGCGGCGCTGATGGCGGCAGAGGGTGCAGTGATTGGTGCAGCAGGCGGCGACGCCCGGCGCTTGCTGATCGCGCGTCTCGTGCTGGACCGGCGTTTGGCACCACAAGATCCGCTGAAGCTGGACGAGAGCCCGTTTGAGGCGGAAGCGGCCGAACTATTGTTGAGCGATACGCCTGTGTCGCTAGATCAAGCAACCGCGCTACTGCAGCGCTAGGGCGGGATCATGAAAATTGGACCATTGCGAATTGGCCCACTGAGAAGTAGCCCAATGAAAATTGGACCAGTGAAGATTGGCCCAATGAAAATTGGCTGGGGCGCCTGGATTCGAACCAGGGAATACCGGGATCAAAACCCGGCGCCTTAACCACTTGGCCACGCCCCAATTTTCACGTCGAAGCCGAATATGGCTAAGTGCCGGGCGGAGTCCAAGCCGCTTTCGCTGAGCCTTTCAGTCGCGCTTGTCGCACCCACCAATCTGGATGCGCATTTGCAAGGGTTTTTGCGGCCTTGCGGGCAGCCATTTTGGTTTCAAAAAGCGCGAAGCATGTGGCACCAGACCCACTCATAGCGTGGGCGCGTGCGCCATCGGTGCGCTCAAGCGCTTGCAGGCATCCGTTGATTGCAGGTGCGCAGTGAATTGCCGGTGCTGTCAGGTCATTGCCGAATGTTCTAGTGATCGACGCGAGGTGAGCGCTCTCCAGCGGACCATCCGGCATGTCCGCAGGTGCTGAAAAACCACCGGTGCGGGCTTTGAATACAGCTGGCGTACTGCATGGGACGCCCGGATTGCACAGCACCGCATGGACACTTGGGATGCCGTCTAGGAATGTCAGCGCCTCGCCAATGCCGCCGATCCGAGCAGGTGCGTTGGCAAGGCACATCGGCATATCCGCGCCGAGCTTCAGCGCTAGGTCCGTTATGGCTTCCGCTGGTATCTGCTTACCATGTTGGAGCAACCGCAAGACCGCAGCAGCATCAGCAGACCCGCCGCCAATCCCTGCCGCGACTGGAAGGTGCTTCCAAAGAATAATATCGACCGCCGGCCCGCCAAACGCCTCCCGAAATGCCGTGGCAGCTTGCAGCACAAGATTGTCCGTAGCATCCCCTGAAAGCGCGCTCGCGAACGGGCCGCGCACGCACAGGCGCGATTCTGCCGCATCAGTTGGCCGGAGGGCGACCACATCACCAATGCTTGCGAATACGACCAAGCTGTCCAGCAGATGATAGCCGTCGCTGCGCTTGCCAGTTACGCGGAGACCAAGATTGACCTTCGCTGGTGCGCGCTCAAACCGCCATGCGGCTGCGTTTAGATCAGCCGCCGTCACTGCCGCTCTGTTTGGCATCGTCCGCCTTGGGCGCTGAAGCGGCAGGGCAGCCATCAACGCCGCAGCGCAGCTTGCCTTCGATTACGGGTATGAGTTCGGCATCTGGATCAAATGAAAGCGCGCGGCGCCATTGGAACCGGGCTTCACGGTAACGACCAACTTGCCAGTAGGCGTCGCCCAGATGCTCATTGATCACGGGATCAACGGGCTGCAGGGCAATGGCACGTTCTAGTGTCGCGACAGCGGCTTCAAAATCCCCAGCGCGGTATTCGGCCCAGCCCAAGCTATCGGTGATGAAGCCGTCCTCCGGGCGCAGGGCAACGGCGCGGGCGACCATATCCCGGGCCTTGTCCAGGTTTTCGCCCCGATCAATCCAAGAATAGCCCAGATAGTTCAATATCAGCGGTTCATTGCCGAGCGTTTCGAGCGCCGCCAGGAATTCTTTCTCTGCTTCTGGCCATCTGCCAGAGCGTTCCAGTGCAATGGCGCGGGCATAGCGGAGCCAGCCATCGCTTGGCCCAAGGCCGCCTTTGCGCTTGATTGCTTCGTCATAAGCAGCGGCGGCTTCTTCAAACTTATTGGCGGAGCGCAGCAGATGGCCGAGCGAAATTGCCGGCTCGGATTCCTCCGGCGCAATCGCCATCACCTCGCGCATGGCCTGGGCCGCCCCGTCGACATCGCCTGCATCTGCCATAGAATCGGCAGCGCGGAGGGGGGCCCGCCAAGCGTAAGACCCTGCTTTGGGAACGGCGCGGTAGGCAGCGGCGGCAGCTTCAGACCGACCGGACGCTTCCAGAATTTGACCAATCGTTTGCCGTGTCGCTGGATCAGCAGGACGGAGCGCCTCCGCCAGACGTGCATAGACGAGCGCGCTTCGATATTGCCGGTCCTGGTAGAGCCCGCCCGCGAAATTAAAGAGCGCCTCGCCGAAACCTTCAGTCGCGGATTTGACGATTTGGCCAACGGCGGCAGTGTCGTCGGGGTCTTCAACGCCTTCGCCTGCTTTGGCGCGGATTGCGGCCGCCGCTTCTGGCGCATCATTGCGATCATGGAACCCGGCTGCGACCTGAACCAGACGGGGCGACAGTGGGCGTTCCTCTGCTTCAGCAGCGGCGATGGCTTCCTCGTACATCCAGCGGGCGAGGTCGGCGCGTCCACCTTGTTCTGCCAGCATGCCGGCATGGAGCATCAGCAACACTTTGAGGCCCTGCATATCGCGCGCAGCGTCCGTCAGTTTGCGGGCACCGCCATCAATATCGCCAGCACCAGCCAGCGCCCAGGCATCTGCCAGGGTGGCGATCACTGGGGAGAGGCCGTTGGCGCGTGGGTCCGCTACGATTTCACGAACGCCATCATAATCGCCCGTCATGAAGCGCTTAGCGACGCGCAACATGCCGATGGGAAAGCCGTTTTCGCCCATCTCGCTTAGCGCTTCAGCGTCTTTTGCGGCGCGATCAATCTCGCCTTCAACGGCCAGCAAGCCAACGACGCGGCGGCGCAATCGCGGTGTATCAGGGGCCAATGCTAAGGCGCGAGAAAGCTGCCCAGCGGCAATGTTCGTTTCGCCACGCTGTTCCGCGACGCGCCCCGCCAGATAAGCCCCGACGAACCCTTCAGGCGGCTCGACAGCTGATGCAGGTGCCGTCGCCAGCGCAAATGCTGCAGCGGTCAAGCCTGTCAGCAATGTTTGCCTCAGAGTATGCGAAAATTTACGGGCCGCGAGCGCCATCGGCGTCTCCCTTACATATTTGGATAATTCGGGCCGCCGCCGCCTTCAGGCGTCACCCAAACGATATTCTGGGTCGGATCTTTGATGTCGCAGGTTTTGCAGTGGACGCAGTTCTGGGCGTTGATCTGCAAACGCGGCGCGCCATTTTCCTCGACAATTTCATAAACCCCAGCCGGGCAGTAGCGCTGCTCCGGGGCATCATAAAGCGCCAAGTTTGTATCAATCGGCACGCTCGGATCTTTCAAGGTGAGGTGGACCGGCTGGTCTTCCTCATGGTTGGTCGCGGAAAGATAGACCGAGGACGGTTTATCGAATGTGACCACGCCATCCGGCTTCGGATAGTTGATCGGCTCATATTTGGTTTTGGATTTGATGCTGGAATGATCTGCCCCATGGTGGGCGATCGTCCACGGTGCCATGCCGCGCAGAAGCAGTTGATCGATTCCGGCATAGATCGTGCCTTTAAGCAGGCCCCACTTGAACGCAGGGCGAACATTGCGGGCTTTGTGCAATTCCTTAGCGAGCCAGGACCCTTTGTAGTCTGCGGCATAGGCTGTCAGTTCATCATGGCCTTCGCTGCCATCCATGATTTTCGTGAACGCGGCTTCTGCCGCCATCATCCCGGTTTTCATTGCAGCATGGCTGCCTTTGATGCGCGGCATGTTTAGGAAGCCTGCGTCACAACCGATCAGCGCGCCGCCGGGGAAGATGAACTTCGGCAGGGACTGTACACCGCCTTCATTCAGCGCCCGTGCGCCATAAGAAATGCGCTTGCCACCTTCCAAAACGCGACGGATGAGGGGGTGGGATTTGTAGCGCTGGAATTCATCGAACGGCGAAATGTATGGGTTTTGGTAGTCCAGCCCAACCACAAAGCCAATGGCAACCTGATTGTTTTCAATGTGATAGAGGAATGATCCGCCATAGGTTTCCCGATCTAGCGGGTATCCGGCGGTATGCATGACCAGGCCTTCCTGGTGCTTCTCCGGGTCGATTTCCCAGAGTTCCTTGATGCCAATACCGTAGGTCTGCGGCTCAACACCGTCGCGCAGATTGTAGCGGTCCATCAGCTGCTTGCCGAGATTACCGCGCACACCCTCCGCGAAGAAGGTGTATTTCGCGTGGAGTTCAATGCCGGGCTCGTGGCTGGCTTTGGGTTGGCCATCTTTGCCAATGCCCATATCGCCAGTCGCAACGCCTTTCACTGAGCCATCGTCGTGATAGAGAACTTCTGCGGCAGCGAAGCCAGGATAAATTTCAACACCAAGGGCTTCGGCCTGCTCGCCTAGCCACCGGCACACATTGCCCAGGCTGACGATATAGTTCCCGTGATTTTTCATCGCCGGCATCATCGCGATATTGGGGACGCGGAGGCCGCCTTTGCTGTCGAGGAAGTAAAATTTGTCCTCTGTGACCGGCGTGTTCAGCGGCGCGCCGCGGTCTTTCCAGTCTGGAATGAGCTCATTCAGGGCGATGGGGTCCAGCACGGCACCGGACAGAATATGAGCGCCAATCTCGGAGCCTTTTTCCAAGACGCAAACGCCGATTTCAGCACCTTTTTCTTCCGCCAGCTGCTTTAGCCGGATGGCCGCCGATAAACCGGCAGGCCCGCCGCCAACAATGACGACGTCAAACTCCATGCTTTCCCGTTCTGCTGAATCACTCATCGGGTTCGTCCCTCATTCCAAATCACGTCTGAAGCGCGTATCGTTATGCCACAGTAAGATAAGATAGGGCAGGAGATCAGCGGACGCCATGGCCGATTTGGACCCATATGCGGCCTATTCCAGGGAATCGCTGGTTGCGATGTTGCGTTGGCAGCTGGAAGCGGGGGTGACAGAAGCGCTTTCGCCTGAACCCTATGATCGGTTCAGTGCCGCCGCTGCAGCACCTTCTGCGCCTGCTGCAAGCCAAGAGCTACCACCCGCCTACGCCCCCACTGGCGATTCGCCACTGGCCCAGGCCCGGCGCAACAAGGGTCGATCCGCTGCGGCACCGCCGCCCGCGACCGTTGAGGCTAAGCCCGTCAACCTGGCGGATCTCTATCAGATCAAAGATCTGGATGGATTGCGGGCTGCTGTTGAAGCGTTCGAAGGTTCAAGCCTGAAGCGTTATGCGACCAATACAGTGTTCGGGGATGGCACTGCGGGCGCGCGCATCATGTGCATTGGCGAAGCGCCTGGGGCAGAGGAGGACCGCCAAGGCGTGCCGTTTGTCGGCCCATCTGGCAAACTGCTGGACCGGATGTTGGCGGCCATCGGCTTCGCACGGTCTGATGCGTATATCACCAACACAATTTATTGGCGCCCACCCGGTAACCGCACACCAACGCCGGAAGAGCGCGCCCAGTGCCTGCCATTCTTGATGCGCCAGATTGAGCTTGTTGGCCCAACCGCCATCATCACATTTGGTGGCCCGGCGGCGCAGACATTATTGAACGAGAAGACGGGCATCATGCGCCTGCGCGGGAAATGGTTCGATTTCCAAACCCGCCCCGGCCTTGCAGGTGGCATGGAATTGCCACTTTTGCCGACCTTCCACCCAGCCTTCCTGCTACGCCAACCTGCTCAGAAGCGGGAAGCCTGGCAGGACTTACGGTCTGTCAGGGATAAGCTGGCGGCTGCGTCTTAGGCTGCCGTTCCGCCAACCGTCACGCCGTCCATCATCAGTGTTGGTTGGCCAACGCCCACGGGCACGCCCTGGCCGGATTTACCGCAGACGCCGATGCCGTTGTCGAGCGCCATGTCATTGCCGATCATCTTCACTTGGCTCATCGCAGCCGGACCGTCACCGATCAAGGTTGCCCCTTTGATGGGGACGGTGACCTTGCCGTTTTCGATTCGGTAGGCTTCAGACGCAGAGAACACGAATTTACCGCTGGTGATATCAACCTGCCCACCGCCAAAATTGGTCGCGTAGACGCCATTTTTCACGGACGACAGGATTTCAGCTGGGTCCTTATCGCCACCCAGCATGAACGTATTGGTCATGCGTGGCATAGGCTGGTGCGCATAGGATTGGCGCCGACCGTTCCCGGTGGCTGCCATGCCCATCAGCCGAGCATTCATGCGGTCCTGCATGTAACCGACAAGTTTGCCGTCTTCGATCAATACGGTGCGGCCGGTGGGGGTGCCCTCGTCATCGAACGCCAGGGAGCCGCGGCGGTCTGGCATAGCGCCGTCATCAACGACTGTAACGCCTTTGGACGCAACCATCTCACCCATCCGCCCAGAGAAATTGGAGGCCCCTTTGCGGTTAAAGTCGCCTTCTAATCCGTGACCCACGGCTTCATGCAGCATCACGCCAGGCCAGCCTGGGCCGAGGACGACAGTCATCTCACCAGCGGGTGCTGGCACCGATTCGAGCTTCACAAGTGCTTGGCGCAGTGCCTCGTCGGCGGATGCACGCCAGCCGTCTTCTTCTAGGAACTGTGCCAGCGGCATCCGGCCGCCACGGCCATCGTTGCCGGTTTCCATCCGATCCCCGCGTTTGACGGTGACAGATATGGACACGCGAACCAGGGGCCGGAAATCCGCTGCTTCCCGGCCATCGGCGCGGATAATGCGCACGGCCTGCATCTCTGCATGGATGGAGCCCGAAACCTGTGCGACCAGTGGGTCCTTAGCGCGGAGGTAGGCGTCGATCTGCTCCAACACGCTGACTTTGGCGGCGAAATCTGGCGTTTGTGTCGGGTCCGCCGAATCGTAAATACGTTTGTTTTGAACCGGTGGGCCGTCTGCCAAAGCACCGCCCCGACCTTTCCCAGCTTCGCGCGCGGTTTCCGCGGCGCGGGCGAGGGCGGCGTTCGAAATCTCGCCGCCATGGGCGTATGCGGCGAATTCGCCAGCAACAGCACGGAGGCCAAAGCCTTGGGAAACATCATTTGATGCGGCCCGGAGCACACCATCATCGAAGCCAAGGCTTTCGCTGGTTGTCCGTTCCAGGAACAGCTCGCCATCATCTGCGCCGGCAAGGCCATCCATCAGGCTTTTGCGGGCGGCGGCGGGCTCAAGCCCAGTCTCTTCAAAGAAGAGTCGGTCAGTTGCGCTGATCGGGTCCATTTTGACGCGGCCTCCAAGGGTGAGAATCGGCTTCGGTTGATGTATAAACTAGATCACGCATGTGAATAAGAAATATGCAGTCTTGGTCGAAATGCGCATTTGCGGGCGGCGCTGAAATCGAGCGACATCGGGTCGCATAGGTTCCGGGCGCGTCACAGATAGTGTACGGAATGACTGTTAGCGTTGGATAGGGGCCATTGCGTCTCCTGTCTGATAGGGCTCCGCCGGGCGGAGCGCTTTGGAGAAAGCAGAACGATGGCAATTGCAAAGCAGGCGGCGCGGCAGGCCGCAGTATGGGGCGTAGCGGCGGTTGCCGGCCTTTGGGCGGCGGTTTCATCTGGCGCGGTTTGGGCCGCAGCCGGGCGGCCGACGAACTGGGGCATGGGCCTCCAAGACGCTGCCTCACCAACGGCGCAGGCGATCGCGGACCTGCACGATATTCTGCTCTGGGTCATCACCCTGATCACTTTATTCGTGCTGGGCTTGCTGATTTATGTGGTTATTCGCTTCAACGCGAAATCCAATCCAACCCCGTCGCGCACCACGCACAACACCCTGATTGAGGTGCTGTGGACCGGTATTCCGGTGCTAATTCTGGTGCTGCTCGCCATTCCAAGCTTCAAGCTGCTGTATTTTGCAGATACCATCGAAGACGCTGATCTGACGATTAAAGCGACGGGTCGCCAATGGTACTGGGTCTATGAAATTCCAGAGCAGGAATACAAAGGCCAGAAGATTGGCGGATTTGAATTCGAAAGCCGCATCAAGCCAGCTTCAGAAATTGGGCCGGATGATATTCTCCAACTCTCCGTCGATGTGCCGCTGAACTTGCCGGTCAGTGCCAAGGTCCGTGTTCTGGTAACAGCGGGTGCGGATGACGTGCTGCATAACTTCGCCATGCCGTCTCTTGGTCTCAAGCTGGATGCCGTTCCTGGTCGCTTGAATGAAACCTGGACGCTGATCAATCCGGAATACCAAGGCACGCGATTCTTTGGCCAGTGCTCTGAGCTCTGCGGCAAAGACCACGCCTACATGCCGATTGAAATTCGCGCGGTTGACGACGCGAAGTTCTTAGAATGGGCCGCTAAGGCCAAAGCCGAATACGCAGAGGTTGACGATACGCCGGCGAGACCCGCCGCGACACGCCTCGCCGCCGTTTCAAACTAGTTCGAAGCCTGGAAGGAAATTCTCGCCATGGCGTATGCTGAAAGCGCTCACGGGCACGACGATCACCACGATCATACCCCCGGCTTCTTCGTCCGATGGTTCCTCTCGACGAACCATAAGGACATCGGCACCCTGTATTTGGTGTTCTCCGTAATTGCGGCCCTAATCGGCGGCGGGTTTTCTATGTGGATGCGGGCGGAGCTTATGCATCCGGGCGTGTCGACAATGACCCTGGCCGATGGCTCGCCTGACGGTCATTTCTGGAATGTTGTCGTCACGGCGCACGGCCTGATCATGGTCTTCTTTGTTGTTATGCCTGCTTTGATCGGTGGGTTCGGCAACTGGATCGTGCCCATGATGATTGGCGCGCCGGATATGGCCTTCCCACGCATGAACAATATCAGCTTCTGGCTGCTGGTTCCTGCATTCATACTGCTGCTGGGCTCTGCCGTTATCGGCGGCGGTGCTGGCACAGGCTGGACGATCTATCCACCATTGTCAGCAGCGGGGCCGGGCGGGCACGCTAATATGGCGGTGGATATGGGTATTTTCGCCCTCCATCTGGCGGGCGCATCCTCGATCCTTGGTGCCGTGAACTTCATCACCACGATCTTCAACATGCGCGCACCGGGCATGACCCTGCACCGCATGCCACTGTTCGTGTGGTCCATGCTGGTTACGGCCTTCCTGTTGCTGCTGGCGGTTCCCGTGCTTGGTGGCGCGATCACCATGCTGCTGACGGACCGGAATTTTGGCACATCGTTCTTCAGCCCGGCTGGTGGCGGTGATCCGATCCTGTTCCAGCATCTGTTCTGGTTCTTCGGCCACCCCGAAGTGTACATCATGATTTTGCCGGCGTTTGGCATTGTCAGCCACGTTATCTCGACCTTCTCGCGCAAGCCCGTCTTTGGGTATTTGGCGATGGCCTATGCCATGGTCGCGATTGGCTTCGTCGGTTTCATCGTGTGGGCGCACCACATGTATACCGTCGGCCTGGACGTCAACACCCGCGCCTACTTCACGGCAGCGACCATGGTCATTGCGGTGCCTACAGGCGTGAAGATCTTCAGCTGGATCGCCACAATGTGGGGCGGCTCGATCACATTCGAAACGCCAATGCTTTGGGCGATTGGGTTCATCTTCTTGTTCACGCTAGGCGGCGTCACCGGCGTTGTGCTGGCGAACGCAGGTGTCGATCTGTCCCTGCATGACACCTATTACGTTGTGGCCCACTTCCACTACGTGCTGTCACTGGGTGCTGTGTTCGGCATCTTCTGCGGCATGTACTACTGGATGGGCAAAATGAGCGGCCGACAGTATCCTGAATGGGCGGGCAAGCTCCATTTCTGGACGACGTTCGTTGGTGTGAATATCTTGTTCTTCCCGCAGCATTTCCTGGGGCTCCAGGGCATGCCGCGCCGGATCATTGATTACGCGCCGGAATTCGCTGGCTGGAACTATGTATCCTCCATGGGCGCTTTCATGACGGGTCTCTCATCCTTGTTCTTCATCGGCATGATGATCTGGACCTTGGCGAAAGGTCGGCGTGTTGGCGATAATTACTGGGGCGAGGGTGCCACGACGCTGGAGTGGACTGTGTCCTCACCGCCGCCGTTCCATACCTTTGAAGAGCAGCCCATCATCAAGGAAGAGCAGGCGCACTAAGCGCTTGCTTCTCCCCCGGAAGGCGTAAACGAACCCATGGCTGAGGCATCAATCCAACCGGCGCGCGTTCTGCCAGCGGAAGCTGACGGTGGCGAGGCGCGTGATTTTATCGCGCTCCTGAAGCCGCGGGTGATGTCATTGGTGGTGTTCTCGGGCCTTGTCGGGTTGGCTTTGGCGCCTGGGTCTATCCATCCAGTGCTTGGCGTCGTCGCCGTTCTGTGCATCGCGATTGGTGCCGGCGCATCTGGTGCCATTAACATGTGGTACGACGCGGATATTGACGCCGTCATGTCCCGCACCCAGAAGCGCCCAATCCCAGCGGGTAAGGTCTCAGCCGAAGCCGCATTGGCGTTCGGCTGCATTCTATCTGCGGGCTCTGTCGCGCTGATGGGGCTGGCCGTGAACTGGCTGGCGGCCGGGTTGCTCGCGTTCACGATCCTGTTTTATGTCGGCATTTATACCATGTGGCTGAAGCGCCGCACGCCGCAGAACATTGTTATTGGCGGCGCTGCTGGTGCCTTTCCGCCCATGATTGGCTGGGCTGCTGTTACCGGTGACATCGCCCTTGGCGGCGTGGTCCTGTTCCTGATTATCTTCTTCTGGACGCCGCCGCACTTCTGGGCGCTGGCGCTGTATCGGTCTGGTGATTATGCCAGGGCTGGTGTTCCTATGCTCCCAGTGATCGCCGGGCGGGATGAAACCCGCAAGCAGATCCTCATTTACAGCCTGATTGTGGCCCCCCTTGGCGTGGCCCCCATGTTTGCCGGGATTGCTGGCATTGGCTACGGCATATTTGCGGGCGTGCTGGGTGCTGGGTTCGTGGCACTTGCAGCAAAGCTGTACCGATCGGACTCCGACAAAGACGCAAAGCGCCTGTTCGGCTTTTCAATCCTGTATCTCTTCCTTCTCTTGACCGGCCTGTTGGTCGATTGGGCGATTGGATTGATCTAATGCCCTTACCCAAGCCCGCCAATTTCAAAGAAACCACGGCTCGCGATTCAGAGCTGCATCGCCGCAAGCGCCGCCGCAATTTGGCGCTATTGGCCGCATTGGTCTGCCTGATCGGTGTATTTTATCTGGTGACGGTGGTCCGCATTCAAGCTGGCCTCGGAGCGGCTGGATGAGCAGCGGCACGGCCAAAAATAAGCGGGTTGGCTTGATCTGCGGCGGCGTTGTCGCCGGCATGATCGGTTTGGCCTATGCCTCCGTCCCGCTTTATGACCTGTTCTGTAAGGTGACTGGGTTCGGCGGCACGACGCAGCGGGCTGAAATGGCACCGGGCGCACAATCCGAACGCACCATCACCGTGCGCTTCAACGCGGATATCAGCGATTCCCTGAACTGGCGCTTCAAACCAGTCAGCCGCGAAATCACCGTGAAGCTCGGTGAAGAAAAGCTGGCGTTCTTTGAAGCGACCAATCTGGGTGCAAAGGCAAGCATGGGGACGGCTGTCTTCAATGTCACGCCACAGAAGGTCGGCGGTTATTTCAGCAAGGTGCAATGCTTCTGCTTTGAAGAGCAGGTCCTGCAGCCAGGTCAGACAATGGATTTCCCGGTCTCTTTCTTTATCGACCCGGAAATTGTCGATGAACGCAATTTGGATGACGTGAAAACGATCACGCTGTCCTATACATTCTTCCCAGCCAAGGACGCGACTGCGTCCGACACGACAGCATCGCTTGCGCAAGACCTGCGCGAGCGCCGTTAAGGAGTATCCCGATGGCCGATAGCCACGCCGAACCAAAGCATCCGTTCCATCTGGTGGATCCAAGCCCATGGCCGCTGATCGGTGCCTTCGCTGGCCTGCTGATGGCCGCGGGCGCGCTGGCTGTCATGCATGCCGGTTCATACTGGCTGCTGATCATCGGCGTGTTGAGTGTAATCGGTGTCATGTTCGGCTGGTGGCGGGATGTCATCCGTGAAGCGGAACACGAAGGCCATCACACCAAAGTCGTGCAGGTCGGCCTCCGTTACGGTATGGCGCTGTTCATTGCATCGGAAGTGATGTTCTTCTCTGCATTTTTCTGGGCTTATTTTGACGCCAGCTTGTTCCCCAAGGAAGCCACGGGCTTCATCTGGCCGCCGGTTGGCATCGAAACCTTTGATGCGTTTGACCTGCCGCTGTTAAACACGATGATCCTGCTGCTGTCTGGCTGCACTGTCACCTGGGCGCATCACGCCTTGCTGCACGGCAACCGCAAAGACTTCATCCAAGGCCTGACATGGACTGTCATCCTGGGTGCGTTCTTCACCACGCTCCAGGCTTATGAATATGCCCACGCAGCGTTTGGTTTCCGCGAAGGCATTTACCCCTCCACGTTCTACATGGCGACAGGTTTCCACGGCTTCCACGTGTTGATTGGTACGATCTTCCTGTTCGTATGCCTGTTCCGCGCGAAGGCGGGCCACTTCACCGACAAACACCATTTCGGGTTTGAAGCTGCGGCTTGGTACTGGCACTTTGTTGATGTCGTGTGGCTGTTCCTCTTTGCGGCCGTATACGTTTGGGGCGGCTGATAACGCTTGGCAGCGACCTGTCCGAAATGCCGTGATGGCAAGCTTTATTCCGGTTTTCTGACCGTCAATGAAGCCTGCCCCTCATGCGGGCTGGACTTGCGTGCCCATGACTCCGGTGATGGGCCAGCGATCATTCTGATCTTCGTGGTTGGCGCTCTATCGGTATTTGGTGCCATCATGCTGGAGATCGCGACGACGCCTCCATATTGGCTGCATGTCGTCATTTGGCCGATCTTCGTGTTTGGGCTGACGCTGCTGCTGCTGCGCCCACTCAAAGCGAAGTTCATCGGCATTCAATATCGCCGCCGCACGACCTCCCTATGAAGCGCTTGCTTGTTCTCGCCATTGTCGCTGGGGGCTTGGTCACGCTAATCGGCCTTGGCCTTTGGCAATTGGACCGGCGCGCCGGAAAGCTGGACCTGATCGCTAATCTGGATGCCAACCTGGCCGCACCCCCGGTTGTTATGACAACAGCACCCAGCGCGGATAATGCCTGGAGGCGCGCGACCTTCACTGGTGTCTGGGCCACCAAAACCCCCGCACGCATTGTGTCACGCACGTTGAACGGTCAAGTCGGCGCAGATTTCGCTGCTCCGCTCATATTGACGAACGGCGATGTGATCATCGTTCGGATTGGTTGGATGCGTGACCCCTCCGATACGCCTGTCTTGCCTGCAGGCAACGTCACCGTCAGCGGCGTATTGTTTCCGTCGCCCCGGCCAACTGCCTTTACGCCAGATAACACACCGCCAGATCGTTGGCTCTGGCTGGACCCAAAACCAATCGCGACGGCCTTTGGCGCATCAGCAGAGCGTACCTCGAGCCTCGCCCTAAATATGACTGATGCTTCCGATGGTCTAACGGCCAGGCCCGCGCGCCCGACCGTGCCTAATGACCATCTACAATATGCGTTCACATGGTTCAGTCTGGCGCTGGCACTCGCCGTTATCGCTTTTGTGGCACTCCGCAGGCGACGCAGCCCGGCGCTCTAGGCGTCACACGGTATTGAGCGCCCAGTCGTAACGGGCATCGGCTATTCCAGTGATAGGCATTAGCCGATTTGCAAGTTCCGGTGCTGCATAGCGCTGTAAGTGGCGGATGACTGCGCCGTCTGTCCCGCCGAAATCATCGCAGAACCAAGCGTAGATTTTGGACACGACAAGCCCGCCCGATGGGTCGAAGGTTACACCGCGCGGGTGGTTCACATAAATGCGCGCTTGCGCCTCCAATTGAACATTGATGCGGGGCGCGTCATAGGCTTTGGCGCGAAGGTTCGGGCAGCCGACAGCCCCGCAGTTCAATACATAATGAACGCGTGCATCTTGCCAGTGCGGACGAATGATCCCGTGCTCAATATCATCAAGCGAAAGCGCTTTGCCGCTAACAGTGACGGCTTTGGCTTTCCAGGGCCCGCTCGAGAACAAACCGGGCGATGTATCGATGTCTTGAACAGACGCGACTGGATATGCGGCAAGCACGGTATTCACCACCGCAGCGTTATACAGGTTGATCCAAAGCGCAAATTGCTCCGGCTTATCGAGCGCTTGGAGGTCCGTTTTGCCCAGGCTGTCTATGTAGCGGGTGAGATCAACCTTATCAGCGCCGGAGAAGCCGCCATAATTCACGCGTGCGATCCCGGCACTATCCAAGCGAACATGCTTCGCGAGCAATGCAGACCACGGGCTGTGGTCAACCCGGCGGGGGCTTCCCTGCGTGAATGCATCCCATCCGGGTAAGGCTTTGGCCTTCGGCGCGAACAGGGAGTCTGCCGTACTGAAGCCCATTAAGGGCAGGCTCAGTCCAGCGGTAACGAATAGGCGGCGGCTCATCTGGGTATGCATCAAGTGTCCTCCACCCATGAGATAGCTGGCCGGTGCCGATCGTCCCAATCGCGTTTGATCAAAACAAAGTGAAGGTGCCGTGCAGCTTCTGCCTCTGCAGCTTCTGCCCGCCAGCGAAAGCGGCTACACTTGGCCTCTGCCTCATCCCAGTGTTTGAAAGAAGTGCCTGTTATGATCGATTTATATTACTCCCCCGGCTCCTGCGCGCTCGCGTCCCATATCGCACTGGAGGAGGCAGAGGCCGAATACACAGGACACCGGGTAGATTTCTCCCAAAACCAGCAGCAGTCCGCGGACTTTCTGAAGGTCAATCCGAAGGGCCGTGTGCCGGCGTTGATCACTGACAAAGGCATCCTGACTGAAACACCAGCGGCGCTGGTTTATATCGCGCAGACCCATCCTGCAGCCAATCTGGCACCCATGGATGATCCATTCGCATTTGCGCAGCTGCAGGCCTTCAATAGCTATTTGGCGTCCACGGTGCACGTTGCGCACGCCCATAAAGGCCGTGGCAGCCGGTGGTCCGATGATGAATCCGCGTGGGATTCCATGAAGCGGAAAGTGCCAGACAGCATGACCCAGTGCTTCCGATATATCGAAGACCACGCCTTCGTCGGCCCCTACGCGCTTGGGGACAGCTACACGGTGACAGATAGCTACTTGTATACTGTCGCCCGCTGGCTCGCCGGTGACGGCGTTGACACCGCCCAGTTCCCCAAGGTCCACGCACACATGCAAATGATGGCAAACCGCCCCGCCGTCCAACGGGCGTTGACGGCGGAAGGCGTTACGGCTTAGGGCGCAGGTATCTTATGCAGGCCGGATAATCTTTGGATTGATTTCCATATAGGCGCATTCGCCCTTGTCCACATCCCAGGCCAGGCGCTTGGGTAGGCGTTCCAGGGAAAGCCCGTACATGTGGAAATGGCGGCGGGGGACGGTTCCTGGCGTGGCGACGCTGTGAACATCGTCCGGGAGCATGCCTGTGCTCTCACCCGCGCGCACTTGCACGACGTCCCGCTGTGCCAGGGTTGACGGCCCTGGGGCGTGGCCGCCGGATGCGCGGTCGAAATACGCATTTTCTTCCACACCACTCACCCCCGCCACGACCGCCCAAGTGCCGTGATTATGGGGGCGGACGGCACCACCCGGGTTGGCGCAGGTCAGGTAGATCGGAAACCGGCCGTCCTCATCTTCGCTCAGCAGGTAGAGCCTGGCCGGCTGCCCTTCCGGCGGGTTCGGGAACGTCGCTTCATCGAACAGTTCAGCCCGCTTTGTGAGCGGGATGAGCGCTGCCTGCATTTTATCGACGCTGGCGCGGGTAACGCCATCCGCCGCTTCGATCGCGCGCACCTCTGCCATTACGGCGGCAACGGCAGCATCCCGTTCTTCCTGGATGGACATGGGGCTAGGGCCTATTCGTAGTAATGAATCTCAAACAGCATGCAGCCGCCGACGGATTTGAACGGGCCATGTTCAGCGCCGGGTGGGCGGCAGGCATAGGTGTTGGCGTCGCACTTGTGGCCGCCATTGCCGTTCTCGTCATTCCCAACCCACAGGTCGCCGGACAGCACGTACACTTCTTCCCAGTGCTCATGCACGAACGGAACGGTCGTGTAGACGCCCGGGTCAAACCGGAGCAAGCGCGTGCGGCTGCCGGTTTTTGCGTCATCGTCAATTTTGCCAGCGAGGATTTTCTGCTTGATCCCGTCTGGATAGCCCGGCGGCGTTGCCCAGCCTTCATCCAGGTCCGGTACGACGAATTCCAGGTGTTCTTTTTCGATAGCCATTCTAAGTATCCTTAAGCTTTACGAGGCAGGGATTTTTCGGCGATTTCGGCCCAGTATGTGGCACCCCACGGCAGGGCTTCATCGTTGAAATTATAGTGCGGGTTATGGACGACAACGCCGCCTTTGCCGCCAACTTCGCCATTGCCCATGCGGATGTAGCAGCCGGGTTTCTCCTGCAGCATGAAAGAGAAATCCTCCGACCCCATGACGGGCCGGGCTTTGGTGTTCACATTGTCATCGCCCACAAGGCTGCGGGCAATTTCAGCGCAGAAATCCGTATGCGCAGGATCATTCACCGTTGGCGGATAGCGGCGCTCGTAATGCACATCGACCTTGGCGTCATAGGCAGAGGCGATGGCGGCGCAAAGCTTGTTCATCTTCTCCTCAACCAGGTCCTGCATTTCTGGCTTGAAGGAGCGCACGGTGCCGCGCAGCTTCACCTGCTGGGGAATAACATTGTAGGTATCGCCGCCGTGGACCTGGGTGATGGATAGAACAACACTGTCGATAGCGTCCGTCTGGCGGGATGCGATTGTCTGCAGCGCCATGACGATCTGTGCCTGCACGATAACCGGGTCAACGCCCTGGTGTGGGCGGGCGGCGTGGGTGCCATAGCCGTCAATCGTGATCTCAAAGATGTCATACCCGGCCATCATTGGCCCTGGCCCCATGGAGATTTGGCCAATTGGTAGCCCCGGTGAATTGTGCATGCCGTATACGGCTTCCATCGGAAAGCGATCAAACAGGCCTTCCTCGACCATCACACGGCCGCCGCCTTCATTTTCTTCGGCGGGCTGGAAGATGAAATAGACAGTGCCGTCAAAATTCCGGGTTTCGGCCATGTATTTGGCCGCACCCAGCAGCATGGCGGTGTGCCCATCATGGCCACAAGCATGCATTTTGCCGGGGTTCTGGGATTTATAGGGCAGGTCGTTGAGTTCCAGGATATCCAGCGCATCGAAATCAGCGCGGATACCAATGGCGCGATCAGAATCGCCCTGGCCTTTCAGCACTGCGACGATGCCGGTTTTGGCGATGCCGGTATGAATTTCATCCATGCCGAATGTATCAAGGCGTTCCTTGATATAGGCGCTGGTCCACACTTCTTCGAACGCGGTTTCAGGATGCTTATGCATCTCCTGGCGCCATTCGGTCATCTCATCAGCAAGGTCAGCAATACGATTGTTGACGGGCATGGGGCTTCTCCATTTCTCAGAACCCGTACAGCATAGCCCGAAACGGCTTCAAAGCTAGCGCTTGACCTTGACTGGGATTGTTTGAAATGAGGAGGCGCGCGTGCCCTATTGGGTTAGATCACTCACGCTGACTGTAACCTGGTTTTCAGCGCCGCCGGTTGTTCGGTAAGTGACCTGAAAGCCGCTGTCTGTTGGCGTCACACGCAACCCACCAATGATCCGTGTCAGGCGCTTACTGCGCCAGCGTTCGACCAGCTTGCCATTCATAAGGCTGACGATGGCAATGCGGTCGTGGACCTGGTTCGGCAGGATGAAATCTTCGGCACCATCGCCGTCAATATCCGCAATGGCACCAAGGTCCAGGGATGTTGAGCCGATCTTATGGGTAGAATAGGCGGTAATCGCCCGCGCTGTGATTTCCAGCTTGTCGCCTTTCGCTTTCAGCACTGTCAGCACGCCACCAATATGCGGCGTTTCGATATAGGCGGCTTCGGCTTTACCGTCGCCGTCAAAGTCACCGATGCCTATTGGGTTGAGCCACCGAAAACCATTTCCAATGGCAGGCCCTTCATAGCGGCGGATGAGTTTACCTGCTGCCAATCCGTAGCCCTCAAGGCGGCCACCGTCCCTTGCGTCTGCGCGGACGACCCAGGCTTCGTCCAGGCCGTCGCCGTCAATATCTGCCAACATTGGCGTCAAGAATTCGAACACGGTGTCATCGTTCAGGCGATGAATGCTGATAGTGCCATCCCGCCCTTCCACCACCAGCGCATTGGCTTCCAGCGCGTCGCCCAATACGCCGTGGGGATAGCGATCTGTTGGTTCCGCCAGCCAAGTGCGGGCGATATCGCGGGTGCCTTCAGCCACGCTGCCATCTGGAATTGGTGGTGGTGCATCAGCGCGCGCTACAGCAGGCGCTGTCGCCACCAGGAAACAGAGGGTCGCCAGCGCCAGCCGCATTAGTCGAACTTAAGCTGGCGAACGGTCAGCACATCCGGCAGCGCTTCCAAGGTTTTGACCATATCCGGCGGGCATGTGCCGTCTAGCTGGATAAGCGCGACAGCAGAGCCATCACCTTCAGCCCGGCCCAGATGGAAGTTGGCGATATTCACGCCAGCGTCGCCAAGGGCAGAACCCAATCGGCCAATGAAGCCCGGCTTATCAGCATTGCGGACAAACAGCATCTCACCCTGGAGTTCTGCTTCCATGCGCGCGTCATGTAATTGCACCAAGCGGGGTTCGCCGCCGAAGATTGCGCCAGACGCGGACCGGCTGCGCCGGTCTGTTTCAACGCTGACGGTGATCGTTGCTTGATAGTTTTCGATCTCTTCGTTGCTGACCTCAACAACCTCAATCCCGCGCTCACGGGCAAGGACGGGGGCATTCACCATGTTAACGCTGTTGACCAGCGGTTTCAGCAGGCCTTCCAGCGCAATCGCTGTCAGCGGGCGTGTATTCAGCGCTGCGACCTGGCCGCGATATGTCAGCGTCACCTTGTTCAGGCCAGTTTCTGTCAACTGCCCGGCGAAGCTACCGAGGCGACTGGCGAGTTCCATATATGGCTTCAGTTTCGGTGCGTCTTCCGCCGAAATGGACGGCATATTGATCGCGTTGGATACTGCACCTGTCAGCAGGTAATCGGCCATCTGGTCAGCGACCTGAAGGGCCACATTTTCTTGGGCTTCTTCGGTTGATGCGCCCAAATGTGGCGTTGCGATGAAGTTTGGCTTGCCGAACAGACTGTTCGTTTTTGCCGGTTCCTCAACGAACACATCAAACGCAGCACCAGCGACATGGCCGGATTCAAGCGCCGCCGCCAGATCGTCCTCGACCACGAGACCGCCGCGCGCGCAGTTCACAATCCGCACGCCCGGTTTGCACTTCGCCAGCGCTTCAGCATTGATCATGCCACGCGTTTGGTCGGTCATGGGGGTGTGCAGGGTGATGAAATCGGCGCGGGCAAGAACGGTGTCCAGGTCCGCTTTTTCAACGCCCAGGTCGCGGGCGCGGTCTTCCGATAGGAACGGATCATAGGCCAGAACGCGCATGCGCAAGCCAAGTGCCCGTTCAGCAACGATTGCGCCAATGTTGCCGCAGCCGATTAGGCCGAGTGTTTTGGCCGTCAGCTCAACGCCCATGAAGCGGGATTTTTCCCACTTCCCGGCCTGTGTAGACGCATCCGCTGCCGGAATTTGGCGAGCGGTCGCGAACAGCATGGCGATGGCGTGTTCTGCGGTGGTGATCGTGTTGCCATGGGGGGTATTCATGACAACAACGCCGCGTGCGGTCGCTGCCGGAATATCCACATTATCAACACCAATACCGGCGCGCCCAACCAATTTGAGATTGGGGGCGGCTGCCAGCATTTCTGCTGTCACCTTGGTGGCGGAGCGGATGGCGAGGCCATCATAATCGCCAATAATGGCCATCTGCTCTTCGACCGAGAGGCCGGGTTTGAAATCAACCTCCAGGCCGCGTTCCCGGAAAATATCGATGGCGCGTTCGGAAAGCTTGTCCGAAATCAGTACTTTAGCCATGGGATTCTATCCTTTAGGCAGCTTTGGCGAGAGCGGCTTTAGTCTCGTGGTAGGACCAGTCGAGCCAAGGCAGCAATGCGGCCATATCAGTTGGCTCAACCGTGGCACCGCCCCAGATGCGTAGGGTTGGTGGCGCGTCGCGGTGGTTATTGGTGTCAAAGGCAATGCCTTCAGCCTCGAGCCGACCTGCCAGCGCCTTGGAGAATGCGCGAAGATCATCAGTGGGCATAGTCGCCACCTCTGGCTCAACATATTTAAGGCAGATGGATGTGGAGGAGCGGATATTTGCGCTGGCAGGCAGGAAATCGACCCAGGGCGTGGCTGCTACCCAGTCCGCAACCGCAGCAAGGGACGCGTCAGAGCGGGCGACCATTGCAGCGCCGCCACCAGCAGATTCCATCCATTTCAGCGCGTCGATTGCATCTTCGACACAGAGCATGGAAGGGGTGTTCAGCGTTTCGCCCCGGAACAGGCCTTCAATGAGCTTGCCGCCTTTGGTCATGCGGAAGACCTTGGGCAGCGGCCATGGGGGCGTGTAGTTTTCTAGACGCTCAACGGCGCGGGGGCCGAGGGCGAGCATGCCGTGGGCCGCTTCCCCGCCCATGGCTTTTTGCCAAGACCAAGTAACGACATCCAGCTTGTTCCAGGGAAGTTCCATAGCAAATGCGGCGGATGTCGCGTCGCAAATGGCGAGGCCTTCGCGGTCGTCAGGGATCCAGTCGCCGTTTGGCACGCGCACGCCAGATGTGGTGCCGTTCCAGCAGAACACGACGTCATTTGACCAGTCGGCAGCGGACAAATCCGAAATCTCGCCATAGGGCGCATCAATGATGCGAGCATTGTCGAGCTTCAAGTGGGATTTGAGGTCCGTCGCCCAGGTCTTGCCGAAGCTTTCCCATACAAGGCTATCAACGCCGCGCGCGCCCAGCATTGACCAGAGCGCCATTTCGACAGCACCCGTGTCGGAGCCTGGAACAACGGCAAGGCGCCAATCATCTGGCATGCCCAGCAGGGCTTTGGAGCGGTCAATGACTTCCGCCAGTTTGCCTTTGCCCTCTGTAGAGCGATGCGACCGGCCAAGTGAGGCCCCGGCTAGGGCGGATGGCGTCCAGCCCGGGCGTTTCGTGCAAGGGCCGGAGGAGAAAAGCGGATTGTTCGGTTGGGTCGTCGGTTTGCTCGTCATGGCGATGGGTCCTGTTTGATGAACCTGGGAGAGGAAGGTGGGCGTTCGCTAGAGTTGGCTAACGCTGGAAATGCTGCAGTGCAATGGGCGGATCGCCGCATTCTTCTGGCGGCGTCAAACCCGGTCGCCGAACCAGATCAGCAGCGCGCTTAAAGTGATGACGGAAATGGCGGTCGATACAACGATTGCGGTTGATACCGGGGATACGCCAACCTCATAGCGGCGGGCGAAAAGATAGGCGTTCAACCCTATCGGTGCCGCGGCATATACAATGCCTGCCGCGCGCCATATGGGATCAATCCCGGGGATGGAAAACAGGATGAGTGCAGCCAATGCGGGCTGCACAAACAGTTTCAATATCGTCAGCACTCCAGCCGGTTTGGCGGATGCGGCGCTAACTGGCCGGAGCGCTAGGGTAGCACCTAGGGCAAATAGCGCCGTTGGTGGTGCTGCTGGCCCCAAAAACTTCACCAAGGCATCTAATGGACCTGGCAGTGTTGTGCCCGTGAAAGCCAGCGCCAGACCGATGATGGTGCCGACGATGACAGGATTAAGCGCTGCAGCCTTAGCCGCGCCCGACATAGCGGCGCGCCCGCCCATCTGGCCATATTCGAGCAAGCCTGTGACCGCGACAAACAGCAGAATATCCAGCGTCACCAGTACCAGCGCCGGAGCGGCTGCTTCTGGGCCAAATGCTGCGACAACGAGCGGCACGGCCAGCAGCACGCCATTGGAGAAACAGGCGGAGAAGCCGAGGATGCCATATGCCGCCGGGCCGACTCTCCCGTACGTCCATCTGGCCCAAAACGCGGCTAGCAATGCCACTGCAAGCTCCGCGCTGAACATCGCCATTAAGAACGGGCCGCCCGCCAGCAGCTTTTCGGGGTCCGCCTTGCTCAACATAACAATGAGCATGGGCGGGATCGCGAAGAAGAAGATGTAGTTGACGAGGCCCTGAATCGCCGCTTCGTTCAGCAAACGCATACGAGCGGCCAAAAAGCCAAGGCCGATCATGGCGAATAGCGGCAGGACCGCATTGAGCGTCGTCATGGCAATCCGCGAAGAATAGGAAGGGGCCGGAAGCGGCAGGTTGCATATTTAGGACGTTTTATCCCGATATGACAGCCCGCACCGTTCCTGGCCCTAATCGCGATTTATGGAGAGATCGCGGCACCACCATCAACGTTGATGACTTGGCCGCACATATAAGCCCCGGCCTTGGATGAAAGGAACATCGCCGCGCCCGCAATCTCATCCGGATCGCCAAGACGGCGGAGCGGCATGCGATTGTTGATCTGTTCAAGCCGGACCGGGTCTGTCCATAACGCCTTGGCGAAATCGGTTTTAATGAGGCCAGGCGCAATGGCGTTCACGCGCACGCCCTTAGGGCCATATTCAGCCGCGAGGTTCCGTGCGAGTTGGTGTTCTGCCACCTTGGAGATGGAATAGGCGAAGAGCTCAACAGCCGCTTTCAAGCCAGAAATCGACGCGATGATTGTCACCGCACCTTTGCCGCGTTCGGCCATGCCCGGAATGACCATATTGCAGAGCCAGAAGGTGCTGCGCACATTGGTTTCCATAATCTTGTCCCACGCCGAATCTGGCATGTCGGCAGATGGGCCGTAATACGGATTAACCGCAGCGTTCGGCACCAGGATATCAATTGGCCCAAGCTTGTCCTGGGTTTGATCGACGAGCGCTTGGAGTTGGTCTTTGTGGCCAATGTGGCAGGGGATCGCTGTGGCGGAGCCACCCCGGCCCGCCCATTTTTCATTAATTTCTGCTGCGACGGCGTCGCAAACGTCTGCCTTGCGGCTGGAAACCACGACATTGGCACCATATTGCGCCATGCGGCAGGCGATGGCCTTGCCGATGCCTTTGGTCGAGCCGGTGATGAGAGCGGTTTGCCCCGAAAGATCGAATAAATCGTCCATGTATGCCTCCTGATAAAAGCTGAGGCGCGCATGTTAACGGCAATCTGGGGGCGGGCGCCAACCCGCTGATTTAGGCCTTAGCCTGTTGGCGCATAAACGTGCGTGACGAGCGCCTCGACGCCTTTGGCACTCGTCGTGATGCGGGCGGGGGCGTCCTCAGCTTCGCCCGCGTATTCCGGTAGGCGAATGATCAGCGCCATGCCTTCACCTGCGGGGGTTAGGCGCTTGCGGCTAAAGCGTGGCAGTGGCACGCCGATCACGCCACAATGCATGATGAGCGCCGCTGCCATTTGGCTATAACTCAGCGCAATTTCTGTCTGTGAGGCATCCTGGGCTTCAAACATGAGCCTGACGACGCCGGTCGCTTCGGGTTCTGCCAGCACACGTTGCAGCTTCGCGCGCGGCAAATCCACACCCTTTCTAAGGCAGTAAGCATAAGCGGCCTGCATCAGCTCAGCTTCGTCGAAAATAATCGTTCTGGTCTCTGTCGCCATTCTTGAGTCCCTGCCCCCGGAGCGTCAGACAGCAAACAGGATAGCGATGGGGCGATAAAATACCGTTACCAGCAGGGCAGATCGCTACGCCTCATTCTTGGGCGCATAACGGGCGTGGCGGACATCAGCGGTAATAGCGTGGGCCAGCATGCCTTCGCTTTCCGATATGCGGCTGATGACGGGGGCGACAGTGCGGCTTGCTTCCGGTGTCAAACGCTGCCAGGTCACGGTTTTCAGGAATTTACCTACCCAAAGGCCACCAGTGTACCGCGCGGCGCGGCCGGTGGGGAGGATGTGGTTGGTGCCAACACCCTTATCGCCATAGGCCACGGTTGTTGCCTCACCGACAAACAAGCTGCCGTAATTGGAGAGGTTTTCCAGGAAATAGTCATCATTGGCGGTCATAATTTGGAGGTGTTCTGGCGCGTATTCGTCCGCGATCTCTACGGCCTCAGCATCCGTCTCGACGATTACGACTTCGCCATAATCGGCCCATGCCTGTTTGGCGACTTCCGCCGTTGGCAGCGTTTCCAGCTGCGCCTCAACCTCAACCAGTACATCTTCCGCCAGTTTGCGGGATGTGGTGACCAGCCAGCAGGGACTATCGGGACCATGCTCTGCCTGGCCCAACAGGTCCGTTGCGACTAGGGATGCGCTGCAGCTGTCGTCAGCGATGATCAGTGTTTCGGTTGGGCCAGCCAATTGGTCGATGCCAGCCGTACCAAAGAGTTGGCGTTTGGCTTCGGCGACATAGGGATTGCCGGGGCCGATCAGGAGATCACAGGCTGGAACGTCAACCAGGCCATAAGCCATAGCAGCAAGCGCCTGCACGCCGCCAAGGGCGAAAATATCAGTCGCCCCTGATGCGTGGAAGGCATAGAGCGTCTGCGGATAAACGCCGTTTTCATCCCGGGGCGGAGCACAGCCGACAATGGTTTTAACGCCAGCAACCTGTGCCACGCCAGCGGACATGATCGATCCTGCGACCAGGGGATACTTACCGCCCGGTGTATAGCAGCCGGCAGCCTTCATCGGGATGTGCTTATGGCCAAGCATGACGCCTGGTTGCAGTTCAATTTCCAGTTCTTGCATGGTGTCGCGTTGGGCCTTAGCGAAGTCTTGGACCTGCTTCAGCGCATAGGCGATGTCTTCCTTGAAGACCTTGGAGAGGTTCTTCTCCACCGCCATGATCCGATCATTGGACATGCGGAAG
>Ga0181606_10000396_pt1 | contig 35879 bp, 32 predicted proteins | sample 041ome_10_FD_132994 | JGI IMG/M metagenome (GOLD analysis project Ga0181606, IMG submission 132994) | Coastal salt marsh microbial communities from the Groves Creek Marsh, Skidaway Island, Georgia - 041412US metaG (megahit assembly) | ecosystem: Environmental > Aquatic > Marine > Intertidal... | reverse complement strand
TACCCGGCATTTCAGGCAGAGCGGAACACAGCACGCCAGGCCGGACGCTGGTTTGGTGTTGGCGTCGCATCTTACGCGGAATTGACCGGCATTGGCTCCCGCATGTCTGCCGCGCCCGGCATGCCAATCAATACCGGGACCGAAACTGCGACAGTGGAGATCGATGCCTCCGGCGCTGTCCGCGCGACGTTCGGGGTTGCATCCCACGGCCAAGGCTTGGAAACGACCCTGGCGCAGATTGTTGCGGACGAATTGGGCGTGCCTGTGGACGGCGTGCAGGTCATCCACGGCGACAGTGCCGCTGTTACCCACTCCACCGGCACCTATGCCAGCCGCAGCGCCGTGCTGGCGGGCGGAGCTGCGCATCTGAGCGGCCAGGCCGTCCGTGCCAAGGTGCTGGAAGCGGCCGCATTCATGCTGGAAGCGGATGCCGATGATCTCGACATCGAAGACGGGATCATCAGCGAGCGTGGCACCAATAAAACCCTTAGCCTCGCGGAAGTTGGCCGGGCCGTATATTCCGAAATGGGCCGGTTCCCGCTTGATATGCGGGCGGAACTCGACCTACGGGCCACCAAATTCTACGATCCAGAATTTGGTACCACCACATCCGCCACCCACATCGCCGCCGTCGAGATCGACCCGGAGACTTTCATTGTCACAGTGAAACGCTTCCTAGTGGCGGAAGATTGCGGGCGGCTGATCAACCCGATGATCGTGGATGGGCAGGTCCATGGCGGCATCGTGCAAGGCATAGGTGCCGCACTTTTTGAGGAGGTCGTGCATGATCAGAATGGCCAAGCGCTTTCTGCCAGTCTGGTCGATTACGTAGCCCCTTCCGCCGCAGAGGTGCCAAAACTGGAGGTGCTGCACTTGGATACAGCCGCACGCGGCACGCTCGGCGGATATCGGGGCATGGGCGAAGGCGGCACAATCGGCGCGCCCGCGGCTATCGCCAACGCCATCACAGACGCGCTATCCCATTTGAATATCAACATATCCCAACTGCCAGCGACGCCCGAACGCATTTACCGCTTGGTGACCCAGGCGATTGAAGGAGATACCTGACATGGACTTGAACTTGACCGGCAAAACGGCCCTAGTAACCGGCGGCGGGCGGGACGTTGGCCGCGAAATTGCGCTGCAGCTTGCAGCAGAAGGCGCGTATGTTGCCGTGAACTACAACCGATCCGCAGACGAAGCGGCGGCAGTTGTCCGGGACATCGAAGCGGCTGGCGGCAGTGCGAAAGCCTATGGCGCAGACATCGCCGACTACGCCGCTGTCACCGCCATGGTCGACAGTGTTGTCGCGGATTTCGGGCGGATCGACGTACTGGTCAACAATGCCGGATACGTGAAAGTACAGAAATTCCTAGAGTCCGGGCCGGAAGATTGGAAACCACAGATCGACACCTGCCTCTACGGTGCCATCCACTGCTGCCGCGCCGCCGCACCCCATATGGTAAAACAGAACAGCGGTCGCATCATCAGCCTGATCGGCGACAGTTCCCGCATTGGCGAGGCCAATATCTCCATGGCCGCTGCCACCCGCGCTGGGACAATGGCGCTTGGTAAGTCACTGGCGAAGGAGCTTGGACGGAACAACATCACCGTCAACACAGTCTCACTCGGGCTCGTGCAGACATCCCATTCGGATGCTGAATTCCTGGCGAAGAATATGGACAAAATCGTCCGCAACTACCCGCTCCGCCGCATTGGCAAGCCAGACGACGTGGCACCGATGATAGCGTTCCTGGCATCAGACGCAGCCGCGTGGGTAACGGGGCAAACGATCAGCGTGAACGGCGGGTTTTCGATGGTGTAGGGCGTTAACTCTCTTCGCGAGAAGCGTTAGCCCTCTGCCAACCTCGCCAAGATCGCGGCGTTGCTGCGGATGCCCTGGTGCAGGCAGGCCCGTTCGAACTTTTCGTTCGGGCTATGCATCCGGTCGTCCTCAAGCCCGAAACCGACGAGCAGGCTGTCGAGGCCTAAAATCCGCTGCATGGAACCGACGACGGGTATTGATCCGCCGCAGCCCATCAGTGCTGGCTCGACGCCGAATACATCCTGCAGGCCTTGCTCCGCCGCACGGAAATACGCGGTGTCCGTCGCGACTTTGAGGCCAGGGTTCACGCCGAAAAAGCGGAACGTCAGCTTGGCGTCTTTCGGCGCACGGGCGCGGAAGAAGGCCTCTACGCCAGCTTTGATCTTCTGTGGGTCCTGGTTTGGCACCAAGCGGCAAGAAAGTTTGCAGGACGCGCGGGACGCAATCACGGTTTTAGAGCCTTCGCCCGTATATCCGCCCCAGATGCCGTTCACATCTGCCGTCGGGCGGGACCAGAGCCGCTCCAAAGGTGTGCGGCCAGCCTCACCATGGGGAACCGTTAGGCCAACCCCCGCAAGGAAGGCGTCCTCATCGAAACCAAGGGCGGCCCAATTGGCTTTAACGGCTTCCGGCGGTTCTTCAACATCATCATAGAAGCCTGGGATTTGGACCTGGCCCTGGTCATCCTGCAGATCGCCCAGGATGCTTGTCAGCGCATTGATCGGGTTCAGCACGGCACCGCCATACAGGCCTGAATGCAGGTCATGGCTGGGGCCTTCAAGCGTGACCTCGACATAGCACATGCCGCGCAACAGCCAGGTGATTGCTGGCTTTTCCAAGCTCCACATGGGCGTGTCGCATACAATGGCGACGTCGGGACGAGAGAGTTCTTCGGCGTTTGCCTCCAGGAACGGCTCTAGATTCGGGCTACCGGTTTCCTCTTCGCCTTCAAGCAGGACAGTGACTTCGCACGGCGGCGCGCCGTTAACCTTGTGCCAGGCGCGGAGGCTTTCAAGCCACGTCATCACTTGGCCTTTGTCGTCCACTGCACCCCGCGCCACGATGCGCTTACCGCGTTCGGCATCGATCAATTGCGGTTCAAACGGCGGCGCGTCCCAAAGCTCCAACGGCTCTGGCGGCTGCACGTCATAATGGCCGTAATACAGGATATGGGGCGCGGACTTTGCACCACCTGTGTTTGGCCCCGGATGGTGCATCACGATCATCGGATGGCCCGGCGTTTGCCGTTTGCCGCCAGTGAACCCTAGACCCGAAAGTTCTTTGACGGCCCAATCCGCAGCCCGCTCCACATCCGCCTTATAGGCGGGGTCAGTGGAGATGGACGGGATGCGCAGCCAATCGAACAGCCGCTCCAGCGAGCCGTCGATATCTGCATCTACGGCGGCGAGAACATCTGCTGTCGGCAAGGTCATCGGGTGAGCGCTTTCAATCCACGATCAAGGCCATCAACCGTTAAAGGATACATGCGGTTGGTCATGAGTTCTTTGATGATCTGGGTGGAGGGGGTGTGGTCCCAGCGCTGTTCAGGGCGCGGGTTCAGCCAGATCGAATCCGGCCAATGGTCCAGCATGCGGGAGAGCCAAAGTGCGCCCGGCTCCTCGTTCCAATGCTCCACAGATCCGCCTTTATAGGTGACCTCATAGGGGCTCATGAAGGCATCGCCGACAAAGATCGCTTTGTAATCCTGCGGGAACTTATTGATGACGTCATATGTCGGTGCGCGCTCATCAAAGCGGCGGCGATTGTCCTTCCACAGGCCCTCATATATGCAGTTGTGGAAGTAGTAGAACTCAAGGTTTTTGAATTCTGTGCGGCTGGCAGAGAACAGTTCTTCGCAGACGCGGATATGGTCATCCATCGACCCGCCAACATCAAAGAACATCAGCACTTTAACGCGGTTGGTGCGTTCAGGCCGCATGATGATATCAAGCATGCCAGCGTTCTTCGCCGTCTTGTCGATGGTTTCCTTCAGGTCCAACTCTTCTTCCGTGCCCATGCGCGCAAATTCCCGCAAGCGGCGGAGCGCGATTTGGATATTGCGGATACCAAGCTGGATCGAATCGTCATAATTCTTGTATTCGCGCTTTTCCCAAATCTTCAGCGCTTTGCCTTGGCGGCGCTGCTTGCCGCCAATGGAAACGCCTTCCGGGTTGAAGCCGCCGGTGCCGAACGGCGATGTGCCACCCGTGCCGATCCACTTATTACCGCCGTGATGCTCGCCTTTTTGCTCCTCGAGGCGCTTTTTCAGCTCCTCCATCACTTTGTCCCAGCCGCCCATGGCCTCAATCTGCTCTTTATCCGCATCGGACAGCAGCAATTCCGCCTGCTTGGCAAGCCAGTCTTCAGGGATGTCGGCACCGAACATGCCTTCGGTCATGTCCTGAATGCCCTTAAAGAACTGACCAAACACGCGGTCATACCGGTCAAAGAACTTCTCATCCTTCACCAGCGCTGCGCGGGACAGGTAGTAGAAATCATCGACGCTGAACCCGGCGACATGCTTATCCAGCGCCTCCAACAACATCAAGAATTCCCGGATCGTCACCGGAATCTTGGCTTCTTTCACTTTAAAGAAGAACTCGATGAACATCGTCTATGGCCTCCGGGCCGGAATGCAATGTCTTGGTGGTGGAGATTACTCTGCTTCCGCAGGTGCCCCCCTCACCCTGTTCCCTCTCCCCCCTTTGGGGGCGAGGGGACCCTCACGCAGGCCGCCTCCCAACTTTCTAGAACCCTCGCCCCTATAGGGGCGAGAGGGCAGGGTGAGGGGGGGCACCTGCAGCAGGAACCAGTCTTTATCCCCGTTCACGCCGGCTCATGAACACCAGCCGTTCGACCATATGCACATCCTGCTCGTTCTTCAGCAGCGCGCCGTAGAGGGGTGGGATGGCGTTGGAGTTTTCTTTGCCCTTGAGGCTTTCCGGCGGAATATCTTCCGCGACCAGAAGCTTCAGCCAATCCAACAATTCAGAAGTGGACGGCTTCTTCTTCACACCCGGGATTTCCCGCAGGCCAAAGAAGGCTTCCATCGCCGCAGTCAGCAGGTCCTTTTTAATTTCCGGGAAGTGGACATCGACGATTTCTTTCATCGTGTCTTTGTCCGGGAACTGGATGTAGTGGAAGAAGCAGCGACGCAGGAATGCGTCCGGCAGCTCTTTTTCATTGTTCGATGTGATGATCACGATGGGGCGGATATCGGCTTTAACCGTTTCGCCCGTCTCATAGACAAAGAATTCCATCCGGTCGAGTTCTTGCAGCAAATCGTTCGGGAATTCGATGTCGGCTTTGTCGATTTCGTCGATCAGCAGCACAACCCGCTCGCCAGCAGTGAACGCTTCCCAGAGCTTACCCTTTTGGATGTAGTTCTTGATATCGTGAACTTTATCATCGCCAAGTTGACTGTCGCGTAAGCGAGACACTGCATCATATTCATACAGGCCGTGCTGCGCCTTCGTGGTGGATTTAACGTGCCAGGTGATCATTTCGAGGCCAAGCGCCTTTGCCACTTCAAACGCCAGGACGGTTTTACCAGTGCCGGGTTCGCCTTTGATCAGCAGCGGGCGTTCAAGGGTAATCGCCGCATTGACGGCGAGCATGAGATCATCTGTGGCGACATAATCGTCGGAGCCGGTAAAGCGCATGGCGGACAGCAACCTTTTCGTGGGATTGAGGTGATATTCAGATGAGTGAACGGTAATGGCCTGTGACCAAAGCTGCAAGCACGGCTTGGCGCGCGTCGAATAGGGCGCTATGTCCCGAGTACATGATTTTGAGAAAGTTTGAACACTGATGACCCAGACCCCAGACCTGCTCGACCGCCTGGCGAGCCTTGTCGATCAAGCAACGCGTGCCGGCGCAGACGCGGCAGACGCCGTCGTCGCCCAAAGCCGAGGCCTGGAAGTGGCCTATCGCATGGGCGAACGGGAAAGCTTGGAACGCGCTGAGAGCATGGATTTGGGCCTGCGTGTGTTCGTAGGTGACCGCACGGCCTCTGTCGCGTCGGGCGATCTGTCGGAAAAAACATTGGCCGCCCTTGTCGAGCGCGCCGTGGCCATGGCGAAAGCCGCACCGCCTGATCCATCTGTGCTTTTGGCGAAGGCAGATCAGTTATCCGATGGCTCCATGCCGCCGGGCCTCGATCTCATCGGCCCCGGCGAGCCTTCGCCTGAGGCATTATCTGAAATGGCGAAAGCTGCTGAGGCGGCCATGCTGGAAGTGTCTGGCGTTACGAATTCTGAAGGTGCCGGTGCCAGCTGGGGGCGGACGGATATTGCGCTGGCCACCACCAACGGGTTCACCGGCGCTTACGGGCGCACAAGTGCCGGATTCTCCTCCACCGCCATCGCTGAGCAGGATGGGTTGATGGAGCGGGACTACGACTATTCCTCTGCCACCCATATGAGCGATCTGGCAGCGGCGGAACTGGTTGGCCGCACGGCTGGCCAGCGGGCTGTTCGGCGCTTGGGGGCAAAACGCGTCAAGTCCCAAGCTGTGCCAGTTGTGTTCGAGCAACGCCTTGCTGGCGGGCTATTGCGCAACCTTTCCAGTGCCATCAATGGTGCCGCCATCGCGCGCGGCGTGTCATTCCTAAAGGATAAGATGGGCGAACAATTGTTCCAGCCGGGTGTCACGATAATAGACGATCCGCTTCGCCCGCGCGGCATGGCCTCCCGACCATTTGATGCCGAAGGTCTGCCCGTTTCCGCGTTTGCGTTCATTCAGGATGGCATACTGCAGGCCTGGGTGATGGATTTACGCAGTGCAGGCAAGCTTGGGCTTGAAAGCAATGGGCGCGCTAGTCGCGGCATTGGCTCACCACCAAGCCCAGCCGTATCCAACCTCGACATGCAGCCGGGCACCGTAACGCCAAAAGCGATGATTGGCGAAATTGAGAATGGGTTCTACGTCACCGAACTGATCGGTAATGGTGCAGATATCGCTACGGGTGACTACAGCCGGGGCGCGTCCGGGTTCTGGATTGAAAATGGGGAGATCACCCACCCTGTCAACGAACTGACGATCGCCAGCAATCTGAAAGACATGTTCCTGGCACTCACGCCTGCGAACGATCTTGTGCGCCGTGGCAGCGTCAACGCGCCAACGGTTCGAATTGACGGCATGACGATCGCTGGCCAATAGACAGCCGCAATAGCAGCTAGGGCAATTCCCGACCAATCTGAATCAGATTAGTCGGGAATTGCCCGCAATCAATGTGATAGAGCGCCGGGCTGCGTCGCAAGTCACGCACGGCGCTCTAGGGTTAGGAGCCTAGGGGGCGCGTCTTTTATTCAGCCGCGTCTGCAGCCGCAAAGCGGGCTGCGACCGTCGTGAAACGTTCCACGATGAAGTCGATCTGATCTGGCGTATGCGCAGCGGACACAGAGCAGCGCAGAAGTGACGTGCTGTTCGGTGTGCCCGGGGGGATCGCCAAGTTCACGTAAACGCCTTCAGCCAGCAGCGCATTCCAGAACGCCGCCGCTTTGCCCGGATCACCCATATCAACGCCGATCACCGGGCTGGGGCTCGCGCAAAGCTTGAAGCCCGCGCCCGCAAGCCCTGCATGCAGGCGCTTGGCATTGGACCATATCTGGTCCCGAAGCTTTGGCTGCGCTTTGATTTCTCGCAACGCGGCGCGTGTCGCCTCAATGCTGGCGGCGGAGGACGAGGCCGTGAACATGTAAGCCCTGGCAGCCACGCGCAACAGATCAAACTGCGGCAGGCTCGAGGCTGCAAATCCACCAATGCCCGCAAGGCTCTTGGAGAATGTGCCGACCAGGATATCGCAATCCGCTAGCACGCCCTCAGCTTCCGCGAGGCCAAGGCCGTTCGGACCAAACACGCCGAAAGAATGTGCCTCATCAACCACCAAATAGGCATTGTGGCGTTTCTTCACCTCAATGAATTCCGCCAAAGGTGCTACATCACCGAACATGCTGTAGAGGCCTTCGGTGATCACCATTTTGTTCGAGGCATCACGGTCCAGGCGCGATAAGCGGCGATCAAGCGATGCCGGATCATTGTGCGCGAACCGCACAATTTGCGCACCGGAAAGCTTGCAAGCGTCATAGATGCTGGCGTGGCAATCAGCATCGATCAGCACGACGTCTTGCGGCCCAGCAAGACCTGCCACAACCGCAAGATTGGCCTGATAGCCGGTCGTGAAGACAATCGCTTGATCCAGGCCGAAATGCGCCGCTAGTTCTTCTTCCAGCAGCTTGTGTGGGCTGTAGGTACCGTTGGCGATGCGGGAGCCGGTCGTGCCAGCGCCAAATTCAGCCGCGCCCTTTTGAGCTGCTGCAATAACATTCGGATCGAACGTCAGCCCGAGGTAATTATTGGTGCCAGCCAGCACGACTTCCGAATTGCCTATCATTCCCACTGTCGGCGAGACGATACGGTCAAACGCGACCTTGAACGGGTCCGCACCGATTGCGCGCAGCCCGGCATAGGCTTCCGCAATCGGCTTAAACTTGTCGAATAGATCCATGCCCGGTCCTCAGATCAGTTATCAGCGCGGGCGCGGGCGACCACATCAGCGAAGTCGCCGACCGTCGTCACTTCGCTCAACAGATTAATCGGTATTGAAATATCGTAGGTGTCTTCCACCTCAAGCACGAAATCCATCACGGCGACGGAGTCAACGTTCAGGTCCGCGTTGAAATCTGTGGCGCGGGTGATCTTGACGCCGCTCTTATTCAGCTTGTCCAGCATCCCGGCCAATTCGCCCATCAACTCGTCATGCGCAGCAGTGCCGACCATGTTCACTCTCACTTAGAACAGCGGCGCGCCCGGTGCGGCGCGCGGATTATCCAGCCTCTCTATACCATGCCAGCGTTCGCCTGAAACCCGCCTCTAACGAAACTTCCGCCTGCCATTGTGGAAGGCTTCGCGCAGGGTCCGCGATCCAGTCGCCCGCGCGCATTTCTGCGACCTTGCCAGGTGTTAAAAATGGTGGCTGAAAACCCAGGGTATCGCTCATCCATGCGCCAATGCCACCGAGTTCACCAATCGTGCGGATCAGCGGCATCGGCAATCGTATTGGGCGGAGGCGCCGCCCAGCCGCGGCCTCACCAGCGCTGCGAATTTCACGCCAGGTATATCCACAGGCCCCATCATCGACCTCATATACCGGATGGAAGGGTGAAGCAGTGCCGAGCGCAGCGAGGACCGCAGCCGCAGCATCATCCACATAAATCATGGCTAAGCGGACATCGACTGGCCCTGGCATGGGCGCAAAGCCTTTCGCCATTGCCTGAAACATCGGCTTCGTTGCTGCATCTGCTGGGCCGTAGATTGCTGGCGGACGGAGGATCGCGAACGGATGGTTTGCCAAAATACGGCGCAGACCAGCCTCTGCGACGGCCTTGCTCGCCGCATAGGGCGATACGCTCGGTCTACTGGCTGCAAGGGATGAGACAAGTACGAAGGGCGGCCCGCCCACAGCCAACACCGCCCGAGCAACAGCGTTGGCACCAAGCGCATTAGCCGCCATGAAGGCACCGGGGGATGGCGCGCGGACCAAACCTGCATTGTGAACCACTGCATCTGCGCCATCAACAAGCCGTGCGAGCGCCCTGCCATCGGCCAAATCGCCAGGCACAACCTCCCAGACACCATCTAAAGCGACATCAGGGCGGCGCTGCAATGTGCGCACACGCCACCCGGCCCCACCCGCAAGCGCCGCAATGCGCCCGCCCAGAAAGCCAGTAGCACCAGTCAGCGCAAGCAACCGGCCAGCGCCGTCCGCTATAGGAGAGGATATGTGAGGTTCAGAACGCGCCGACATGCGCGCCAGCGATTAGTCGCCGCCGGCGGCGGTCAGGGTCGAATACGCTGCATGGCGCAAGCCCATATCGGCCTCGGGTGCGTCATACCGACCGGCCAGATAGTTCTCACGCGCCGCAGTGCGGCTGAGCTTGCCGGAAGAGGTCATGGGCAGGCTGCGCGGTTGCGCCAAAACCACCGTGCAATCAACACCTGCTACCAAGCGGGCAGCAGCACGAACTTCACGCATCAGCTGACTGCGCGCTTCAGTTTCCGTCGCACGACACTGCACGACAACGACAACGCCTTCCGCACCGTCTTTGTCTTCGACAGAGAATGCTGCAGCATCACCACGCTTGATGCCGCCCAGACCTTCGACAGCCCATTCGATATCTTGCGGCCAGATATTCCGACCGTTGCAGATGATCAAGTCTTTGCCACGACCCGTGATCACCAGCTTGCCAGCAACCGTGTACCCCATATCGCCGGTATCAAGCCAACCGGTTTTGGAGAGCACATTCTTCGTTGCAGCTGGATCGCCGAAGTAGCCATTCATGACACTTGGGCCCCAGATATAAACCCGACCAATCAAGCGATCTGGCAGATCATTACCGTGATCATCACGGATAGCCAGCTTATGGCCAGGCATCGGGCCGCCGCAGAACGCAAACGGGCGCACAGCGTTCTCACCGTCATCATCATTGCCAGGCTTGGCTTGTCCCGTCAGCGAGTAGTCGCGCTTTACGATTGCGTCAACTTCAATGCCCGTATTCAGCGGGGCAAACGATACTGCGAGCGTCGATTCTGCCAAACCATAGCTGGCGACAAAGGCACGGCGGTCAAACTTGCTGGGTGCAAATGTTTCGGAGAAGCGCTCAAGAATATCGGCGCGCACCATCTCACCACCGATGCCCGCGACCCGCCATTTAGACAGATCATAGTCATCGGCGCGGGCGCGACCAGCGCGGCGCAAGCAGATATCATAGCCAAAGGTTGGGCTGAACGAGATCGTGCCACCATTTTCAGACAGCACTTTCAGCCATGTCAGTGGGCGACGCGCGAAGTCCGGCGTCGCAACGTAATCGACTGAAAGCTGACCGAACACAGGCGTAAGGCAGCAACCAACAAGGCCCATGTCATGATAAAGCGGCAGCCAGGACATGCAGCGATCGCCGGGTCCAGCTTTAACGCCATGGTTCACGATGCCTTGCACATTCGCTGCAACTGAGCGATGCGACGCTGCCACCCCGTGCGGGAAACGCGTGCTGCCTGATGAGTACTGAATGTAGCAGATGTCGTCTTCGGTGATTTTGGGCAGGCCGTTCTTGCCGGCTGGCAGGCGGTAGAATTCGTCTGGCGTGCCGACCATCGGGGTCTGCAAGCCTTCGGCAGCTTCGCGCAGATAGCCAATCAAGTCTTCAGATGCGACGGCAGCAGCGGCGCGCGCGCTCTGCATCATCCGCTTGAGCTGGCCAATGTAAGCATCCTTCCCGCCCAAATGCATCGGGAACGGCAATGGCACTGGAATCAGGCCAGCATATTGGCAGCCATAGAAGAATGTCAGGAAGTCCGGCGTGGTCTCTGCGATGACAGCGAGGCGGTCGCCTTTTTTGAGGCCAGCGCCGCAAAGGCGGCCTGCCAGATCGACGGCGCGCTCGCGCAGATCCGCATAGCTCAGCGATTCAGAGAAGTCGCCGCGCCCGTCAAAGAAATTGAAGCCCGTTTTGCCGCCCGCCGCGTAATCCAGGGCTTCAACGACTGTGCGGAAGCCTTCTGAACGGAATGGGAGGCCGGAGTTAACCGTCGGCAGTGTTTTTTGCATGGCCGTTAAGGTGCGTCCCGGTTCAGGTTCGGTATTCATTGAATCGCCCAACAAGTTTGTGACAAAATAGATTCCGGCGCAAAAAGTCAACGCCTGAGCCCATCATCTCTAATGGATTAATATTCAACGACCAAAGCTGTGATGGCGTTCCATCACAGGGCACATACGCGAATTGGGTCCGCGCGAGGCGGCTCAATCGCATAAACCCTGGGCGCTCGCCAATGCGGCTCGACGCCACATGGCCCTATTTGACCCCTCCCCATCTGTTGCCGTTAAGTTAACGGGTGAGGAGTCAGAGGTAAACGGGGGAGTTGCCCACAGGCAAAACCCGGGCGACAACTTAGCCCTCATGGCATGATTTCTATGCCTCAACTCATGCCGACTGGACCACACGCCCCATGACCCAGGACAGCCTCCCCGCCCGGACAGTCGCAATGGCAGCCATACGCGCAGCTGAAGCCCAGGGTGGTGGTGCCATGGTATTGAAGCGCGGCGACCCCGGCTCCGGCATCATTATGATCAAGGTGATGGACCGCACGGGGCAATCCGTTATTTACAGTCAGACCCGCGACCCGGATGGACGGCCCGTCTGGTTCCGCCCAACAGGCCGTAGCCCTGTACCAGAAGCGGCGGCTGATGAGAGGCTTGCCCGCGAGCGCAAGTTTGACCCAGACATCTGGATTATTGAGATACAAAATGACGCATTAAGCCATCCGCTCGACCCAGAGATGCTGTAAAGTACTTGCGTCACTTGTGTGTGCGGCGCATGGTGCGCCAACCTTAAATCCGGACGCATTTGTTCGAAAATCTCTCCAAAACGGCGCCAGAATGCACGTTTACCTGCCCATCGCGGAAATTTCAGTCAATGTATTCCTGCTGCTGGGAATGGGTGCGGGCGTCGGCGTCCTGTCTGGTTTATTTGGGGTCGGCGGCGGATTCTTGATGACGCCACTGCTGATTTTCATCGGCGTGCCCCCCGCTGTCGCTGTTGGATCAGAAGCGAACCAGTTGGTCGCAACCTCTATCACTGGCGTGCTTGCCCATTGGCGACGAAAAAGCGTCGATTTCAAAATGGGATCTGTGCTGCTCGTGGGCGGTGTGATCGGCTCTACAGGCGGCGTGTTCCTATTTAAGGCACTGCAAAAGCTTGGCCAGATCGATCTGGTGATTTCACTTTGCTATGTTGTCTTCCTGGGCATTATCGGCCTGCTGATGTTCTCAGAATCCATGCGTTCGATGCTGAAACAGAAACGCGGCGTCGCCAGGCGCGGCAAGCTGCATAAGCATACCTGGGTGCACGGCCTGCCGTTCAAGATGCGGTTCCATAAATCCAGACTTTATGTCTCCGCATTGCTGCCACTTTTTGTTGGCGTGCTGGTTGGCGTCCTAGCGGCGATCATGGGTGTCGGCGGTGGCTTTATTATGGTGCCGGCAATGATCTATTTGATCGGCATGCCAACGTCCGTCGTCGCGGGCACATCGCTTTTCCAGATTTTATTCGTCGTCGCCAACGTTACTTTCCTACAAGCTTGGCAGAACCAAACTGTTGATATTTTGCTGGCATTGCTGCTGCTGGTGGGTTCCGTACTTGGTGTGCAGGTCGGCATCCGGCTTGGCGCGAAACTCCCAAGCGAACAGTTCCGTGTATTGCTGGCGATACTTGTGTTGTTGACCTGTGGCAAACTGGCGTTTGATCTGGTCGCGACCCCAGGCAATCCATTCTCCCTCGCCTTGGGAGGCGGACATTGAGAGCCCTTAGCTTCATTCTCGCCTTAGTCGCCGCCGCACTGCTCGCGCGCGCGGCAACCGCACAAATCGCCATAGACCTTTCAAAGCACCAGATTGAGATCACCTCTGGCTTTGACGGTGCCGAACTCCTGCTGTTTGGCTATGATAGCAAAGGTGCAGAGGTCGTGGTCATCGTTCGCGGCCCACCAGAAACCATTTCTGTCCGCGAGAAGGAACGCACAGCAGGCATATGGATCAACCAGGACGAAGTGACGTTCAAGAACGCACCGAGCTTCTATTTCGTTGCGACAACGGAAGGCCTCCGTGGGGACGGTGAACTCGAGACGATTTTGGAGAGCCTAGGCGTTGGCCCACGCTATCTCGGCATGACGCCGATTGACAGCGAACTTAGTCCAGAACGGGTCGATGAATTCAGGGAAGCCCTTATAACCCTCCGCCAACGTGACCAGCTCTACGCCAAAGAACCCGGTCACGTGCTGATGCGGGACGACAGGCTATTCCGCACCAAGGTGCCGTTTCCCTCCTCCACCCCGATCGGTGACTACACTGTCACCGTATATGAAGTGATTGATGGCTGGCCTGTCTTGGGGGCAGAGACGCCTTTACGCGTCCGAAAAGCGGGCTTTGGCGCGTTCGTCTACAACACGGCCCACAAGCATCCCGCACTCTATGGAATAGTTGCTATTCTGATCGCCCTCGTTGCAGGATGGTTTGGCGGATGGGCGTTCCGAAAATCATGATGAGCGCGTTCCTGAATTCCGTGGGGGTATGACCATGACCAAGGAGCCGATGTCGGATCCAGTGCGCAAGAACCGCGTGCTGCTCTGTGTGCTCGATGGCAGTGAAGAGCTGTCTATCGCGCTGCATTATGCATCTATGCGCTCACTGCGCACCGGCGCGCGCGTCGGGCTGCTCTATGTACTTGAACAAGCGGACGAATTTGGCCATTGGGCAGGCGTCGCTGCACTGATGCGGGAAGAAGCCCGGGCAGAGGCTGAACGGTTGCTACTGCAAGCCGCAGAAGTCGTCAAACGGCTAAGCGGGCAAACACCGATCCTCTATATCAGCGAGGGCGAGCCATCTCAGGCTGTCATCGACCTTATCAATGAGGACCGGGACATTGCCTTCTTGATTCTGGCTGCCGACACCGAAGGCCAAGGACCTGGACCATTGGTTACCCAAATCACCAGCCGCCATATTGGCAGCCTGCATATTCCCGTCGTTGTTGTTCCAGGGAATATGTCAGACGATGAAATTCGGTCATTTGCTTAACCCTATGACCCACCACTTGTACCCGGCCCGCTCCACCGTGAGGACTTATGAACGCACCGCTTGAGCCTATCGACTACAACCGCCCGACCGGGGATGAGATCAAGACAACCACCTGCTACATGTGCGCCTGCCGCTGCGGCATTCGCGTGCATCTGAAGGATGGCCGGGTCCGATATATTGACGGCAATCCAGATCATCCTGTGAACGGCGGCGTGCTCTGCGGCAAGGGTGCGGCTGGGATCATGCAGCATTATTCCCCAGCACGGCTGACCAAACCGCTCCGCCGCAAGGGCGCGCGGGGCGCTGGCGAGTTTGAGGAAATTGAGTGGGACGAGGCGCTGACAATGGCGACCTCCTGGCTCTCTGAAGTCCGCAACACAGACCCACGCCGCTTGGCGTTCTTTACCGGACGCGACCAATCACAATCTTTAACCGGCTTCTGGGCGACGCAGTTCGGCACGCCGAACCATGCCGCACATGGTGGATTCTGTTCGGTCAATATGGCCGCCGGGGGGATATATTCCATCGGCGGGTCATTCTGGGAATTTGGCGAACCGGACTGGGAGCATGCGCGCATGCTGCTGATGTTTGGCGTTGCAGAAGACCACGATTCCAACCCAATCAAAATCGGCCTTGGCAAGCTGAAAGCGCGCGGTGCCAAAGTTGTTTCCGTGAACCCGGTCCGTACAGGCTATTCCGCCATCGCTGATGAATGGGTTGGGATTCGCCCTGGCACAGACGGCGCGTTGGTATCCGCGCTCATCCATGAATTGCTGCGCCAGGACCGGATTGATCTGGAATTCCTGGCCCGCACAACGGACGCCTCCTGGCTGATCAACCAGAACCCAGGCGCGGCGGACCATGGGCTTGTCATCAAAGATGCTGATGGCGCACCGCTTGGCTGGGACAGTGCCGCTGATGCGCCGACACCTGCGCGCGCACCTGGTGCCAATCTCTCCCTCATCGGTGAGCGCACATTGCCCGATGGCCGAAAAGCCAAGACCGTATTCCAGCTTCTGGCGGAGCGCTTTCTGGACGGTGCCAATAGCCCCGAAGCCGCGGCAGCGATCACGGATGTTTCTGCGGAAACCATTCGCAATCTCGCCAATGATCTGGCGGCGGCGGCCCTTGATGACCCGATGGAAATCCCGCAGCCCTGGACCGATTGGACCGGCAAACGCCATGAAACCATGGTCGCCCGCCCTGTCGCGATCCACGCCATGCGCGGGATCTCGGCGCATTCCAACGGCTTTGATACATGCCGCTTGATCCATGTGCTGCAGATGCTGCTTGGCGCGATCGATGCGCCAGGGTCCTTCCGCTACAAACCGCCGTTCCCGAAACCTGTGCCGCCCGGCCCGAAGCCCGCCGGTAAGGCGGATCAGATTGGTCCTGGCAGGCCCATGGCTGGCCCACCGCTTGGATTTGTCGCTGGCCCAGAAGACCTGCTGGTTGACCCAGACGGCACACCACGACGCATCGACCATGCCTATAGCTGGGAAGCGCCCGTCGCCGCCCACGGGCTGATGCATATGGTGATCGAAAACGCCGCAAAGCAGGACCCGAACCCCATCGACGTGCTGTTTATGTACATGGCCAATATGGGCTGGAATTCGTCCATGAGCGTTGAGAACGCGCTTAAAGGCTTGACGGCGAAGGACGAAGAAACCGGCGAGTATAAGATCAAACACGTCATTTATTCAGACGCGTTCTGGTCTGAAACCGTGGCCTACGCGGACCTGATCTTCCCAGACACCACCTATCTAGAACGATGGGACGCGATCTCCTTGCTTGACCGCCCGATTTCGGATGCAGACGGCCCGGCGGACGCTATCCGCCAGCCGATCTTTGAACCAGATCGTGACGTTCGCCCATTCCAGGAAGTCGTCATTGACCTTGGCCACCGATTGGGCCTGCCCGCCTTCACCAATGAAGACGGCACCGCCAAATTCCCCGGTGGCTATAAGGATTACCTGGTCAACCACGAGCGCACGCCAGGCGTTGGCCCGCTTGCAGGCTGGCGTGGTGAGGACGGCGACAAGGGAGGGGTTGGCGCAAAGAACCCCGATCAACTCGACAAATATATTGAGAACGGCTGCTTCTGGAGGCATGAGCTTGAGCCGGAACAGCGCTACTTCAAGCATTCCAATAAGTCCTATCTGGAATGGTCTGCGAGCATGGGTTTCATCCCGAACGCTGATCCCATCGTGATGCATTTGTATTCGGAGCCGCTGCAAAAATTCCGCCTGGCGGCTGAAGGGCATGGCGATATCCAACCACCGACTGACGCCGCCCGTCAGCGCGTGCTGAAGAACTTCGATCCCATCGCCAGCTGGCGTCCGCCGCTAAACGGCTTGGAGGATGCGGATAACGCGTTTCCACTGCACGCGATCACGCAGCGCCCAATGGCGATGTATCATTCCTGGGGTTCTCAGAACGCCTGGCTTCGTCAAATCCACACCGCCAACCGCCTGTTTATGGCGCGGGAGTTGGTGGAGGAGATGGGGCTAAAAGACGATTCCTGGGTTTATGTCACCAGCCCGAACGGCAAAATCAAAGCTCAGATCAAGGCGATGGAAGGGGTGAACCCCCGCACCGTCTGGACCTGGAATGCGATCGGCAAGCGCAAAGGCGCTTGGGGCCTGGACAAAGACGCCCCAGAAGCAACCAAGGGCTTCCTGCTGAACCACTTGATTTCCGAACTGCTGCCCGACGGCCAAGGTGGCCATTGGCCAAACGCTGATCCGGTGACAGGACAGGCAGCTTGGTACGACCTCCGCGTCAATATTGAGCCCGCACCCGCGGATACAGCCCAGGTGAGCGAGCCCGTGATACCTGCACTGCCCAATAACCCTGGCGGCAAGCCTAATCCAAGCCGCCTAGGCTTCGGTGCGGCCTTCCGTGGCCGCAAGGAGACCCGCTCATGACCAGTTTGCCTGCGACCGCGCCCATGAAAAAGCTGGGGCTGGTTATCGACCTGGATACCTGCGTCGGTTGCCACGCCTGTGCCGTCAATTGCAAGGAATGGAACACTGGCGGCGAAATGGCCCCGTTGACGGATATGGATCCGTACGGCGCAGAGCCTGAAGGTGTGTGGTTCAACCGCGTGCACGGCTATGAGGCTGGCGACGGTGCCAATGGGCGCACGGTCCACTTCCCGCGCTCCTGCCTCCATTGCGAGACGCCCGCTTGCGTCACGGTTTGCCCAACAGGTGCATCCTACAAGCGCGAAGAAGACGGCATCGTGCTGGTGGACGAAGACAAGTGCATCGGCTGCAAGCTCTGCTCCTGGGCCTGCCCCTATGGCGCGCGTGAGTTTGATGAAACCGTTGGCGTTATGAAGAAATGCACGCTGTGCGTGGACCGCATCTACAACGAAACCATTCCAGAAGCCGAACGTGTGCCTGCTTGCGTTTCGACGTGCCCGGCGTCCGCCAGGCATTTCGGTGATTTGGGCGACCCGAATTCAGATGTGTCCAAACTGGTTGCCGAACGCGGTGGATATGACCTGGCACCAGAATTTGACTACAAGCCGACCAACAAATACCTGCCACCGCGTGAACGGATGCCCAGTGCGCCTGCCGCCGCAGAGGCAGCGGGCGAGCCGCAAGGCCTGCTGAAGTGGGTCGACCGGATGCTGTCAATCTGATCATGACAATGCCCGCCCTGATATCTAATTTCTCTGGCCGCTGGAGCCGCCGACCGTGAACCCTGCACCTTCAGTTATCTTTTTCACGACTCTATCTGGGCTTGGCTACGGGCTGGCATTCTGGCTTGCCATCGCGCGGGCATTTGGCGCGATCCCTGCTGAAACACCCTGGTTCGGTGCAATAAGCCTTGGCGTCGCATTGGCCCTGGTTTCAGCCGGCCTACTCTCGTCAACGGCACATCTTGGCCATCCAGAACGGGCATGGCGCGCATTCAGCCAATGGCGGACTTCCTGGTTGTCCCGTGAAGGCGTGGCCGCTGTTGTGACGTTCATTCCGCTTGGGCTGTTATGGCTTGCGTGGATGCTTGGTGCCACTGGCGGTATTTGGGCTTTTGTGGCGCTTTTAGGTGCCGCCTTGGCGCTTATCACCGTGTACTGCACCGGTATGATCTATCAGTCCTTGAAGCCGATCCAGGCTTGGGCGACTGGATGGACGACGCCGATCTATCTGCTATTCGCCTTGATGACAGGCGCCCATGCCGTGGCCGCACTGGCTGCATGGTTCGGCTATGGCGCGTCCTGGCAAGCAAGTGCGGCGCTGATCCTGACCGTTGCATTGGCGATCGCGAAGCTCATGTACTGGCGGTCTGTTGATACGGCGACGCCTTTTTCAACGCCGGAAAGTGCAACGGGCCTAGGCCGGTTCGGCAAGGTTCGCCAGCTAGAAGCGCCTCACGTGACAGAGAACTACATCACGCGGGAGATGGGCTTCAAAGTTGCGCGTAAGCATGCGGCAAAGCTGCGGATGATTGTCTATGCCATTGGCTTTGGCGTTCCGACTCTTGTAGCGATGCTCATGCTGATCACTGGGCCGTCTGCGCTGCTGGCGACAATTGGCGTATTGGCGGCGATGGTCGGCGCGATTGCTGAACGCTGGCTCTTCTTCGCTGAAGCGAAGCATGCCGTCATGAATTTCTATGGTGAGCGTTGAGCTTAGCTGCTGGCTGCAAATTCAGCGCCCCTGCAGCGGCGGCAGATAGGCGCAACTGACTCTGAAACCTTGAAATTTCTGGTCACAACAGCCATTATTAACCCATGAGAGCCATAAAGGTTCCAAGGGAGGCCGTCGCAGAAGTGCGCTCGGTCAACAATAAAAAACGCTGTTTTTCACAGTTTTAGAGCGAGGGCGCTCGGATGTTTATCCAAACCGAAGCGACGCCGAATCCGGCGACGTTGAAATTCCTGCCTGGTCTGACCGTGCTGGAAACTGGCACCGCTGACTTCCGTAACCCGGAAGACGCAGCAGAGCGCTCGCCATTGGCGGATAGCTTGTTTGCCGTTGAAGGCGTGACCGCCGTATTCCTCGGCAGCGACTTTATTTCAGTCTCCAAGGCTGACCTTGCCGATTGGGCCGTGATGAAGCCCGCTGTGCTTGGCGCGATCATGGAGCATTTCACCCGTGATCTGCCAGTGATGGCGGCTGGCGCGCAGATGGCGGAAGCTGTTTCTGCTGATGGTGATCCGGTGATCGAGCAGATCCAGGAACTGCTGGATACCCGTGTCCGCCCTGCTGTCGCTGGCGATGGCGGCGATATTGTATTCCGGGGCTTTGAGGACGGGATCGTATACCTGTCCATGCAAGGCGCTTGCGCCGGTTGCCCAAGCTCTACCGCGACGTTGAAGATGGGCATTGAGAACATGCTTCGTCATTACATCCCGGAAGTGCAAGAAGTGCGCCCAGCGCCCTTCTGATCCGTTCAGCTAAATTACGACGCGCACGAGATCGCTAAATTTGGGGCAGGCGATTTTCGCCTGGAGGCGGCTGCGCAAAACTAACCGACCCTGGTTAATCCCAGGGCCTAAAGACGCGAGCCTGATCCCAGATGCTGTTCATGCCGACATTCAAATCCGCTTGTTCCCGTGCCACCTACGGCTTCGCTGCACTTACCGGCATTATGCTATCAGCCGGTGCTGGTGCCACATCTATGGGTGACCTTTCGAACGCAAGCATCGATATCATTCCAAGACCTGCCGCCACCAATGCGATGAACGATAAGGCACGGGAAGACGGCAATGACATGCGCCCCACCCCCGCCAATGCCAATAATGCCAGTATTCTGCCAGAAAGCACACAAGGCGACCTGCATCGCCTGCCACTAGCATTACTGCATGACGCCACTGCCACACTGCCAACTGGAAGCGTAACCCCGCCAGTCGTTGGCGCGCCGGTGCTGTCCAGGTTCGACGTCCTGATGGCGTCCGCCGCCCATGATTTGCAGGAAGAGATCCATAAGCATCGGTTTGATACCCTCACCGATGCCCCGGATTTTGATACCCTCGATGCCTATTATGATGCCCACGGCTTCACGCTTAGTCGTGCAGGCAAGGCAGTCCCCACCCCGCCGCTGTTTCTGAAGACCTTACCGCGCACGCTCGCGGACGGACGGGACATTCCGCGGCGTAAACGTCTGTTTATCAGCGTGATGCTGCCGCACATCCTCGCCGCGAATGCTGAAATTGAAGCAGAACGGCAGCGGCTCCAATTCATTATTGCCAGTTTTGACGGTCCGATTGGCCCCAGCCATGAAGATATCACCTGGCTGTTCAGCAAGTTCACGGACTATCGCGTCAAAGACCTGAGTACGGATCGATTGCTTGCACGGATGGATATCATTCCACCAGCGCTCGCGATTGCCCAGGCTGCGAAAGAAAGCGGCTGGGGCGGGTCCCGCTTTGCCCAAGCTGGCAACGCGCTCTACGGTCAATGGACATGGAATGCGGCCCATAAAGGCATCATCCCGAAGGAACGCCCCAAGGGCAAAACCTACCGGGTGCGCGCGTTTGATAACATCCTGGATGCAACCCGCGCCTATATGCTGAACCTGAATGCCAACCGCGCCTATGGCGGCCTACGGGAACGCCGCCAGCAGCGCCGCAAGGCTGGGAAAGCACTCACTGGTGTTGCCCTGACAGAAGAGCTACTGGGCTATTCCGCGATCGGCAATCGTTACGTCAAAGCGTTAAAGAGCTTGATCCGGGCCAATCAACTAACAGCTTTGAATACAGCCAAGCTTGGCGAAAGCTTCATGCCCAATATGCCCAAGACGGCAGACGCCCCCAAGCAAGCAAACCCGCTCATCGCCAGTAACTAAGCTGGCTAGAGCATATTCGGTTCAGATTGGGTCATTTCGTGGCCTTGAGCCAATCTTAGGCGAATATGCTTTAGGCAGGATCAGGCGGCTGCATTCCTGCGGTCCCCTGTGCCACGACGGTCTGTAGCGCGCACACTTGGCGGCAAGATCATCGAAGCGACAAATCCACCGGTAGAAGCGTTCGCGATCGCTAATCGACCTTTGTGTCGTTCCGCCGCCAAACGCGCGATTGGCAGGCCAAGACCAAGGCCATTATGCGCCCGGTCCAGGCCCGTTTCAGCCTGGCTGAAGGGCCGCATCAACTTCTCTAAATCTCCGACATTGGCACCATTCCCTTGATCACAAACCGTGATCACGACCTGGTCACCCATCTCCTCCGCTGAAACCTCAACGGTTCCGCCGAACGGGGAGAACTTCACGGCATTATCGACAAGCGCCGAGATGCCAGCATTCAAGACTTCAACATCACACCAAAGCCGGAGGGGTGCCGCCAGTGGGCGCACATTGATCGCGACCGCCCGTGGTTCCGCTGCTTTCCGGAAGCGCTTAACAGCTTGTTCCAGCAGCAGATCAGCATTGGCTGCGCTTGCTTTAAGGGGGGCCAAACCTGCTTCGAGGCGGGAGAGCAGGAGCATTCGGTTCACTTGGGACAACAAATCATCGCCACATTGGCGAATGTCTTGCGCGTATTCCAAATATCCCGGGTTACCGATGGGGCCAAGGCCTTGTCCCAACATCACATCCGCAAAGCCGATTACGCCGTTAAGCGGCGTCCGCAGCTCATGGCAGAGCGTCGCGAAGAGGCGGCTTTTCAACACACTCGCTTCTTCGACCTGCGCCTTAGCATGACGCAGCTCGCTCTCCATCGCTGCAGACCGCAGCAAGTACCGAACCTGATGGCCGAGTAACGCCCATTGGACCGGCTTAGCGATGAACGTTGTCGCACCTACCTCAAACGCCGTCTGGACGGAGTCTTCGTCTTCAAGCCCTGTGACAAGCACCACCGGTATCATTGCCATATCCGGGTCACTGTTCCGCCTGATCAGCGTGCAGACCTCAAACCCCGTCTGGCCTGGCATCATCACGTCCAATATGGCCATATCCGGCTGTTCAGCCAGGAACAGGCGCACGGCAGCGTCGCCATCTTCGGCTTCAATAACCTTGTATCCTTCAGCGGCCAGCGTCTCACTGGTCAGCATGAGCTGCACAGGGTCATCATCTGCGATCAAGACCGTCGCAGGCGTATTTGCGTCGCTGTGAGTATTTGGATCCGTCATGCTCAACCTCGCGCTTTCAGCGTCTTCAAGGCCATTGTCAGGTCATCGAAAGCCGTATTCACCTCATCAGCAAGCTGCTGCACACCGTCGCCGTCACCCGCCTTCGCCATGGCTTCGATATCCGTCAGGATGGTCGGTAATGCGCGGGAGCCAACGTTTCCGCTGGCAGATTTCAATGCGTGCGCATTGCGCCCAGCGGCAGTCAAATCACCTACTTTAGCCGCCGCAGAAATGTTCTCCGCAAGGGTTGGGGAGCTTTTCAGGAAGGTATCGATCACCCGTTGCACCATCTTGTCGCCATCCCGCCCAACCTTGCGGAGCGATTGGATCACGTCATAGTCCAGCGCTTCCGGGAAACCATCATCCGCAATCGCAGCGGAGTGCGGCATTGCGGCCTGCTTTGCTTTGATCTCCGCCAGCGCTGGCGGTTCAACCACGTCCCTGCGCACCGCAGCGCTGCCCAATGTCGCCCGAACGGCGGCAGTGCGGTCATGTTCTGTATCCGGTTGGATCTTGTTCAGGCGAATTGCATGGGGCTTCAATATCTGGATCAGTGCCGCATTGGTGACAGGCTTCGCCAGAAAATCCGTCATTCCAGCTTCAAAACACGCGTCACGGTCCTCTGCAAACGCATTCGCAGTGACGGCGATGATGGGCGTTGGACGTGTGCCATCTTCCATCGCACGGATTTGTCTGGTTGCCTCATAACCGTCCATGATCGGCATTTGGCAATCCATCAGGATCAAATCGAAGTCTTGTTCAGCAGCCGCGTCAGCAGCGGCCAGGCCGTTTTCGGCGATCGTCACAGTACAGCCAAGGTCTTCCAGCAACCCTTCTGTCACAAGTACATTTACCGGATTATCCTCCGCCATCAGAATATTCAGATTGAACGGCTCCCGCACGACCTCGGCTGCTTCAGAGCCGTTGGCCAGGGCCTGTAATATGCTGCCAAGGTCCACGTCCCCCAAAGGACGCATCATCGCCCAATCGACGACATCAGTAAGTTCATCAGCGACCGGATCACTGCCAAATTCTGTCAAAATGCAAAGCTTTGGCCGAGCATCACCAGTTATTTTCAACAGCCGGGTGCGCAGACGTTTCAGACCCTGCTCATCGTCACCAGACGTAATGATAACGTCAGGGATGCGCTCACCAAGGCCAAGCGCGCCTTCAAGCATCGCTGCGGCCTGGGCCGCACCTTGCGCTTCTGCGGACTCAACCCCGCGCCGGGCAAGGCGCCCAAGCAAGGATTGCTGTTCATCCGGTGTCGCTTCTGCGGCCAGAACGAACAAGTTGCTCTGGAGTGTTGGCGGATCCGCAACGACAATCATTGCCGGCACAGACAATCGAAATGTCGATCCGCCACGCTCAGACCGCACCAGCGTTACATCGCCGCCCATCCGCCGGGCCAAGTCACGCGCAATCGCCAACCCAAGGCCAGCGCCGCCGAACTTCCGGCTCATAGAGCCGTCACCCTGCTCGAACCGCTCAAAGATGCGGTCCCGCGCGGCAGCGGGCACACCTGGGCCGGTATCGCTAATATCGATATCGAGTCGCCCGTCGCTTTCCCCGCTACCCTCAATCCATTCAGCAGAAATCGCTACGCTGCCGGAAGCCGTAAACTTAACGGCATTGCCAACTAGGTTGACCACGACCTGGCGTACCCGGGCCGAATCACCAGCAAGGCAGTGCGGCAGATCAGGGTCCGGCATGGAAACGATATGCAGCCCCTTACCGCTCGCAGATGGCGCAAAAGCAATTGCGATATCGTCCAGCATGACGGTTGGGTCGTATTCAGTCTTTGCGACCGTGACCTCGCCTGATTCAATCTTCGCCAGATCGAGGATGCCGTTCAAAAGATCCAGCAGCGTTGTGCCAGATGCGCGAATTGTTGTGGCGTAGTTCTGCTGGCGGGGCGTCAGGCCTGTATTCAGCATCAGATCCATAGCGCCAAGAATGCCGTTCAGCGGCGTTCTAATTTCATGGCTCATCTTCGCCAGGAAGTCAGATTTCGCGTGGTTGGCCCGCTCAGCTTCACGGCGGACGCGTCCGGCTTCTGCCAGCGACACCTTCATATCGGCATAGACGTCTTTGATCTCTGCCATCCGATGTTCGACATCGTGGTCCAGCTTGCGGCGGCGCGCTTCCAGCTCAATGTCCCGGTCTCGAAGGTCAGCAGACAAGCGATTGATCGCCGTGGCGACATCATTGGCCGCGGTTGTCTGATAGCGGCCAAGTTGCGGGTAATCCGACTGACTGGCGGCTTCAAGATCGGTGCGCAGTTTCAAAAATGGTTTGAGTGCATTAATGGCAGATCGCCGACCTCGGATCATTGCAATCGGCAATACAAGCAAAGCGGTAATCGCTGCGGACAAGCCTGCGAGCCGCAATGTATCTGCAACAGGCGGCATATGCACACCCATCAGATAAGGGGCAGCCTGGAAGGTTGCAAAGATTGCCAGGGCGACAGACCCAAGCAGAGCAATGACTGTGAAGATGGCGCCGAAGAAAATCCCCGTGCGATGAGGTGGACTGCTAAGCAGTGCTGTGGGGCGCGCACGCTGTGGCGATAGCCGCACACTCGGGCCAATCGGGCCAGTCGGCGCGTCAGCCGACAATGTCGGGTCTTCAATAGCGGATACAGTGTCAGGCATGCGAACCCTATTGAGATAAGACCAAGCAAACGCCCAAACGCGATACAGTGCAGGCGAACTGGCTTATTAGAGCCCAATTCGGTTTAATGCCGCCCTAACCCAAGATGCTAAAAAGGATTGCAAGCCCATGCCTCGCTTCGCCGCCAATCTTTCGATGATGTTTCAGGAGCACGAATTCCTGGACCGCTTCGCTGCAGCATCCGCCGCCGGGTTCAAAGGCGTTGAGTTCCTATTTCCCTATGATTTCTCAATTGAAGACGTCGAAAATGCTGCAAAAAGCGCCGGTGTTGAGATCGCGCTCTTCAATCTGCCACCAGGCGATTGGGAAAAGGCGGAACGCGGCCTAGCGGCAATGCCCGGACGCGAGGCTGACTTTGCCGAAGCCTTGGAAAAAGCCATCAGCTACGCCGTTCCACTTGGGTGCAAGCGCCTGCATATGATGGCTGGTATCCCAGGCGAGGGCGCAGACTTGGCCCAATGCCGCGCCACATATGTCAACAATCTGAAATTCGCTGCACCGAAGCTTGCAGATGCCGGCCTGACGGGCCTGATTGAGCCCATCAACACCCGCGATATCCCGGGCTATTTCATCAACTATCAGCAGGATGGCCATGATGTGCTGGCGGCTGTAGGTGCCGATAATCTGATGGTCCAAATGGATTTTTATCACGTCCAGATCATGGAAGGTGATATCGCCATGCGCTTCCAGAAGCATCAAGCGGGCGTCGGCCATATTCAGATCGCCGGGTCGCCGGGTCGCCATGAGCCAGACATTGGTGAAATCAATCATCCTTATCTTTTCAAGATGCTCGATGATCTTGGCTATGCAGGCTGGGTCGGTTGCGAATATCGGCCTGCCGCAGGCACGCTGGAAGGCCTAGCGCGTTGGGGCAGCGAATATGGCTTCGGTTGATTTCCAAAAAGACCGGGCCGCACTGGATCGCGAAACTTGGTATTGCGTGCATATTCTGGATGAGTTGAACGGTGCCCGCTCCCGCGGATTTCCGCCCGAATCCCGCCGCATCAACGACATGCTCACCTGGTCCGACAAGCAATCAAAAGGCCGTTGGACCGCAGAGCGGGATCACGACGACACGCCAATCTTCTGGTTCGAGGACCAGACAGACGCCATCCAATTCTCCCTGAAATGGTTCCCCTTTAAATGCCTGTGAGGCCAAACTAATGGTCAGACTTTCTGATATGACAGCGGATGATGCAGCCCATCTCTTGTCCAAGAATTGCCCCAGTTTTCCAGGTGAACCATTCGTGGCTGGACCACCGCTAAAAGAGCGCCGCGTCGCGATCGTCACCACAGCCGGGTTACATCGCACAACGGATACGGTGTTTGACCTGACCGATATTGGCTACCGGGTCATTCCTGGAAATGTCCAAGCGGCAGACCTGGCGATGAGCCATGCCTCCGTCAATTTTGACCGGTCTGGGTTTCAGGATGACGTGAACGTAGTCTTCCCCATTGACCGGTTGCGCGAAATGAAAGCGGCAGGCGAAATTGGTGCCATGGCGGATTTCCACTACTCTGTCATGGGTGCGGGATGGGAGCCCCATGAAATTGAGCCGACAGCGCTGGAGATGGCAGCCCTCCTGCACCAGGATAATGTCGACGCCGCCCTACTCGTCCCTGTTTGACCGAACTGCACCCGCGCCGTGAGCGCGCTTGGGCATTTTCTCGAAACCGCAGGCATCGCGACAGCAGGCATCAGCTTAGTGCGTGAAAACACGGAACTGATGCGGCCGCCACGCGCGCTCTGGGTACCGTTTGAGCTGGGCCGCCCCTTCGGCGCGCCCCACGCACCAGCGTTTCAGATGCGCGTGCTACTGTCCGCGCTGGCCCTTTTGGATCGCACCGACGGGCCGGTGATTCTGGAGGATTTTCCGGATGACGCCCCTGAGAGCGACAGTACCGCATCGCTCGTCTGCCCCGTCAACTTCCCCAAACCACCCAATCCCGATGAAAGTGATCTGCTGCGCGCAGTGCTAGCGGAAACGGCCAGCCTGGCACCTTGGCACGCGCTATTCATGGAAACCCACGGGCGGAGCATTGCCACTGTCAGCGGCCTCGATATCGATGCCGCCGCCCGCTATGCCGCCGCATTTTTGGAATCACGATCAAACCCAGAGCCGCCCGAAGGCAGAGACCAGGCATCAACTCTCCGCTTTGCGATTGAAGACTTGCGCAATTGGCGACTGGAAGCGATTACGGCGCAGCCAGGTCCGAAGCCATCATCGAAAACGCTGGCAGACTGGTTCTGGGGGGAAACGGCGACGGGCGCACTGGCGCTGGCGCTGCATCCCGTGCTGTTAGAAAGCACCAGCCCGCGCCTTCGCCAAGTCGGGAAAGGCCAGCTTGTCCCGCGGGCGCAGCAACACAGGCTCGGCTGAACAGGGTTTACGGGGTCATAGAGGGTGCGCCAATGGTGAACCCGCGCGCCTGCTCGTAGGCCCATGCGGCCCTAAGCGCCACATCTTCCGCACCGTAGCGGGCAACGAACTGGACAGAGAGCGGCAAGCCAGCCTTGGTGAACCCGACAGGCACGGCGCAGGCGCACATCTCTGCCATGTTTACAGCGCGGGTGAAGAGCGCTGGCGTGGTTTTCTGGTCAATGGTGTCGACGACCGGTGCAGGTGTAGCGGTGGTTGGTGTCAACAGAATATCCACATCCGCCATGGCCTGATGGAATGCCTGGATACAGCGCTGCTGGTCCCGCTTGGCAAGCAGGTAATCCTTCGATGTGATGGTCCGCCCACTGGCGAGCCGTGGTCGCACATCTTCATCAAGCGGCGCGTCTGGGTCGTCAATCAGGTGGCTATAATGGGCGTAGCCTTCTGCATAGATGATCTGTCCAAGTGGATCAGCCATATCCGCCAGCTTCTCTGGAAGCTCAATCGACACGACGGACGCGCCAGCCTTTTCCAGCAGCTTCAGCGCTTCGTCATAGGCTGCCAGCACTTCAGCATCGACGCCTGCCCGATCATGATCCGGCATCCGCGCAATACGCATGCCAGCAACACCGTGCTTTAGAGCAGGCATAGGGTCGACATAGGCTGGTCGGTAGGTCAGCGGGTCATTGAGGTCCGGGCCTGAAGTTGCGACATACAGCAGGGCTGCATCTTCCACGGACCGCGTCATTGGGCCCGGTGAGTCCAAGCTTTCCGCAAGCGGCAGGACACCATGAACGCTGATCCGACCGAGCGATGTTTTTAGCCCCACATGGCCGCACCATGCTGCGGGCAAACGCACACTGCCGCCCGTATCGGTACCGATAGCTGTTGTCGTGAATCCAGCCGCCGTCGCCACACCGGAGCCTGAGCTTGATCCGCCAGGTGCCCGCTTTGCCGACCCATCCCACGGGTTCCAGGGCGTACCGAGGCCCTTATTCGTGCCCCATCCGCCCATTGCAAACTCGACCGTATGGGTCTTGCCAATGACGATCATACCGGCTTGCAGCGCGCGCGCCGCCAGGGTTGCGGTATATTCTGAGATACGCCCCTTATTGGCCGCTGTCCCGCCCTTGGTTTCCCGACCTTTGATCTCAATCAGATCTTTGAGGGCGATGGGGATGCCGTGCAGCGGGCCGACGCGCCATCCGCCCCGGATGGCATCGGTTGCAGCGGCAGCGGCCTTGCGGGCGTCATCGGCATATACTTCCGTAAACGCGGCCAATTGCGGCTCATATTGATCGATCCGTTGAAGCTGTGCCTCAACAACATCGCTTGGGCTCAAATTGCCAGCGTCATAAGCGTCTCTCAGCGCATGGGCGGGCATGAATGCGGGATTGGACTGATCATTTGACATACTGGCGGTACCTCTTTGCATTGGTTAGCAAAGAGGGTCGTGCGCCAGCCAGCGCCAGTCAAGCTAGCTCTTAGGCGGCGCGCACTGTCGCCAGGAATTTCTCGACTTCGGTCTGCAAGGTGGCGGCCTGACCACCGAGTTCCTGTGCGGCATCAACAACCTGCTCAGCCGCATTGCCGGTATCCAGGGCAGAACCCCGCACAGACGCAATGCTGCGATCTACCTGGCCCGAGGACGATGACGCCCCGCTGGCACTGGCCGCAATCCCTTGGGTGGCGATGCGCTGCTGGCTGACGGCAGCAGCGACACTTTGGGAGGTCTCGCTCATCCGGTCAATTGTCTCACGGATATCGGCAATGGATGTTACGGCGACTTCCGTCGCCTGCTGGATGGAACCAATTTGCGATGCGATCTCGCCGGTAGCATTGGTCGTTTGGGTTGCAAGTGATTTTACTTCGGCTGCAACGACCGCGAAGCCTTTACCCGCCTCGCCTGCACGCGCAGCCTCAATGGTGGCATTCAGCGCCAGTAGGTTAGTCTGCGCAGCGATATCTGAAATCAGGCTGACCACTTCACCGATTTTATTGGCAGCAGCGCTCAACGCTTCAACGGTTTGGCTGGTGTGAGCGGCTTTATCCGTCGCCACATCAGCAATCCGAGACGACGCATCGACCTGTTGCGCGATTTCTGAGATCGACGCATTCAACTGGTCTGCCGATGTTGCCATGGAGCCAACTGATGCCGCTGCGGCCTCTGATGCCTCTGCAGCCCGGCTGGCCTCAGCGCCAGATGCCCGCGCCATGCCCGCCATAGATTGGGCTGAAACATGCAGCTCCTCGGATGCCGCATTGACGGCGTGGATGACCCCGCCAACCGTGTTCTCAAATGCTTCCGATAGGCGAAGCTGCGTAGCGCGTCGGCGTTCCATCTGCGCGGTTTCGCGTTCCGCAACGGCTTCTTTAACCCGTTCAGCGTCAATCATGCTGTCGCGGAAAGCCGCCGTCATTCTAGCCATGTCGCCAATTTCATCACCGCGATCTTGGCCAGGCGCATCCACCGTAAGATCACCTTCCGCCATTGCCGCCATTGCCGCTGTCAACTCACGCTGTGGCCTGGTGAGCGAGCGGGATATGAACACGGCAAGGATCAGCAGTAAAACAGTCGCAACTGCAAGCGTCTGCAAAGATGCGACCGCAACAGCATTGGCTGCAGACATCGCCTCAGACAGACGCTCCGTTGCGACGAAGGTCCAGCTGGCATCTGCAAACTTAGCTTTCGCAGTGGCGATAAGCGCAGGCGCGCCAGAGCGGTCAAAAGCGCCGCCCATATGCGCTGGCGCGTCCCCAGCACGCAGCCATGCGCCGTTGGGGGCTGCTGTCAGGATATCCAGCGCTTCCGTATCGGCGAGATCATTGCGCAGCAGTTTGTCTTCGCCATACACGAAAATATCGCCTGTTTTCCCAAGCCCCGTGTCCTGCGCCGCGATCCTACCAACAACACTGATTGGCAACTGAAATGCTACAGCGCCGATCGCGTCGCCGTTATTATCCATGACGATGTGCGCCATAAATGCAGAGGGTGAGCTGGCAGATGGCTCATAGGGTGTGAAATCCTGGAACGCTGTATGCTCGCCATCCTGCTTAGCCAGAACATCCATGACGACCGCGCCAAGCGCTGTGTCCTTGAATGGTCCGTCTTTGAGGCTTGTCGCAAAGTCCGATTCTTTACGGACGGAATAGATCATGTTCCCAGCTAGGTCGAATAGGAAGATATCATAGTACCCGCTAGCTTCCTGCAGTTTGCGAAATTCTGGATGATGCACGATATGCATTTCGTCATAAAACGGCAGGTTCCCGGACGCCCGCATTTTCTGCTTCTCGCCGACAGGATAGGGGTTCTGGGTGATGAAGGCAGACTGCAGCTCAGCGAACCGGGAGCCCCCCATAATATTCCACGCCGCCGTGAAATCAGAGATCGCCTGTAGCGTTGCAGGGCTTGTCGCCGTAATGGACAATGTGCGCTCAACATCGCCAAGCCAGCGCGTCATTGAGGCTGCGCGGTCACTTACAATCCCTACAACACGACGTTCGGCTTGATGTTTGATCGTCGATGAAGACGACAGATAGCCAGCTAAGGTCGTTGCCCCAGCCGCAATGACGCCCACAGCGCCAATCAGCATCGGTAACTTGATAGAGAGTTTTAATTGCGCCAGCACAGCCTGATCCTCCGCATTCCGCAAAAACGGATTGCCCCTCATCCAATAGACGAGCTGCAGTGTCGGTTGGAGCCGTTAAAGTGTGCTGAAGATTAAAAGAACAGGGCGTCAGGAATAACTTGTATCGCCGACTTACGCATCGCCAGCCTTGTTTTGCCGCAGAATGAATGGTGTTTGCGCAAGAAAGAACAACAATGTCAGGCCCATCAAGCCAAAGACTTTGAATGTCACCCAAAAATCCGTTGATTGGGTGCGCCAAACCACTTCATTCAGCGCAGCCGTGCCAATGAAAAATAGGCCAAAGCGGACTGTCAGTGTGCGCCATGCAGCGTCGCTCAAGGTCCAGGCAGATTGCAGCATGGGCTTCAAGAACGATTTTCCGAACGCCAGGCCGCCGAGCAACACGCCCGCAAAAATAAGCTGGATAATCGTCGGCTTCATCTTGATGAAAGTTTCATCATTCAGCCACAGCGTCAGGCCGCCAAACACGCCGACAATAATTGCCGTCGTCAGCGGCATCCAGGGAACACGGCGCTCAATCACTAGGCTCAAAATGACAGCAATAGCCGTCGCCACCATCAGCCAGACTGTGGCGGTCATCAGGTCAGCAGTGAAGTACCCGGCCATGAAAGCGGCGATCGGACCGTAATCGGTCAACGGCTTCAACCAGGGCGGTGCGGGTTTGGACATGTTCTAAAAACCTTTCGCCCTCAAAAGTTAAAGCCGGAGAGCATACTGCTTCCGGCTTGAAATGACCTTTCTTGGTCAGATGGTCAAGTCTTGCTTGGAACTCTACCGCTATGCCGCAGCCAAACAGTCGGGCGGGAGTAGATCGCTATAGCGTTGCGCAACCGTCTCAGGCTCATCACCAAATCGGATACCAATGCTGTCTTTACCTTCCCAGCACACTTCAGCTTCGAAGGCACCAAGGCGCCCCAGGAGGAAGCGACACGTACCCTGCTGTTCCTTCAGCTTCCCAACCGGACGCACGCGAACGCCACTGGCAGAAAGGTCTACGACCTGGCAGTCAATGCAGCCATCTGCTGTATAGATCAGCCCAGATTCCAGGATTGGATAGCGGCGATATTGGCGCCGGTCAGCGCCATCGCCCGCATCAAGCGGCAGAACATTAGATTGCGTCACAGACGGCTCAAAAGACTCTTGCATTGGCGTACCCTTGCAGCGGCTGGAAGCGGCTTCTAGCAAGAAGACTATGGGCAGGAAATTATTGCTTTCAGGTTAAGCCTTCTGTGCTGTTGGCAACCCAATAAGCGTTTTGCGAAGCGTGGGCAGAACAGGCGGCGTCAGCGCATCCAGAAATAGGGCCAGATTGAATGCCGCTAATTCATTGACGTGATCCGGTGACGGGGTTCCCGCCTCGAACGGATCGGGCGCTGATGCGGCTACGGCTCGCTCCGCCGCCAATTCATCCGCCTTTGCAGCCTTATAGGCGGCTTCTGGGCCAGATTTCAGCCGCCGACGGACCAATCTACAGTCAATGGCAGCTTGGGCGGCGGCTGTCGTGGCATCAGAATAGGCGGCAATGTCCGATTGCGAGAGGCGGCGGCCTTCAGCTGAGGCTGCGAGCGCCCAAAGCACGGCCATAACGTCACCGCCATGAGCATCTTGCACAGTGAGCAGTGCATTTTGGGCACCTGGAACTGCATATAGGTCCAATGCGAAAGCCCAAAACACCTGGTTATTTCCACAATTCATAATGCCCTGCCGTTACAGTATTTTAAGGCTTTCTTCACAAGATAATTTCGTTTTCTCGCCCCACCTGCCCCCAAGGCATGCCATACTATTCGCGCTTTGTGCGGCCCATGGCCCTTGCCAAAGGCTAACCACTGAGGAGATTGCCCGTTGAAAGATGCAGACCTTGATCCGGCAACCCACGCTCGGCTCGAAAGCTTGAAAGCGGAACATCGTGATCTGGATTCCGCTATTGCCACAATGGCTGAGCAGCCAATGATCGACCAGGTGCAGGTCCAGCGTATGAAAAAACGCAAACTGCGCCTCAAAGACATGATCGACCAAATTGAAGGCGGCAACACGCCAGATATCAGCGCTTAAGCGTTGGAGTCAGGACCCTAGAGCGTCGCTGCAATAGCTTCAATCCGCTCCCAGGCTTCGGTGACATGCTTTTGCGCCGTACTGGTATGACCAATCTGGAAGCGAATGACATAGCGGCCATGCACGCGGTTCTGGGTAAGATATGTGAAGCCATCGTCATTCACGGCGTTTAATAGGCGCTCATTCAGGGCATCCAACGCCTCTGGTGCCGCTATGCCATCAGGCGCATATCTGAAGTTTATGAGTGACAGTACACGCGGTGCCATGAGTGAAAACTCTGTGGACGCAGCGATCCGCGCCTCCAATTCTGCTGCCATCTGAATATGATTTCGCAGTATCCGCTGCAGGCCCTCAACGCCATAACTACGAATGACGAACCAGAGCTTCAGTGCTCGGAAGCGACGGCCGAGCGGCACGGACCAATCCCGATAATCAATGACCGCACCATGTTCCCGGCTTTTCAGGAAAACCGGGAGGATCGCCAAAGTCCGCACCAGGTCATCCGGATCCCGCACGAAATGCGCTGAGCAATCAAAATTCGTCAGCAGCCACTTGTGCGGATTGAATACGAAGCTATCGAAATATTCGATGCCCGCCATCAGATGCCGATATTCGTCCAGTATAAGCGCGGCCCCGGCCCAGGCGGCGTCCACATGGGCGAAGATATTATGCCGCTTGGCGATAGCGCCCAGTGCCGCCAAGTCATCCATTGCACCCACACCCGTGGCACCCAGGTTCGCGACCAGGCAGGCTGGAATTCGGCCCGCCGCTTTATCTGACAGCACTGCGGCCTCAAAGGCTGCCGGGTCCATCGCGAAGGTTTCAGGGTCCGTTTTGATCAGCCGCACGTTTTGGCGGCCCAGCCCAGCGATTTTGGCCCCTTTCTCCGTCGCAGAATGGGTCTGGTCCGACGTATAGACAACAATCTCCGGCCCCGCAGCCAATCCGGCCTCGTTCGCCTGCCACCCGGTCGCCCGCTCTCGCGCCGTTAGAATTGCGCATAGAATCGCGCTGGAGGCAGAGTCCTGGATGACGCCATGAAAGCCTTCCGGCAGGCCGATCATCTGACGCAGCCAATCCGTGACGCGCGTTTCCATTTCGGTCGCGGCAGGCGATGTCTGCCACAACATGCCCTGCGCACCCAAAGTCGCCGTTAGCATCTCCGCCAAGACAGACGGTGGGCTTGAGTTTGCTGGGAAATAGGCGAAAAAGCGCGGGTGCTGCCAATGGGTCATACCGGGCAGTATGTCTTGCTTGAAGTCCGCCATAATGGCGTCCATTGGCTCCGGCGCTGTGGGGGGACCGAGCGGCAATTTCGCGGTGATCTCGCCTGGTTTTACCTGGGCACGGACAGGCAGCGCCTCCACACCCGTCATGTAGTCGGCCATCCAATCCACAAGCTCATGGGCATGGGCGCGGAATTCTTCGATTTCCATGAACGGCGTCTCCTGTCTACAATCCGACACCGAACATATCAGGTTATCGAATCAAGGGCTTCATCATGCAGATAGACACACAAATCCGCGACATGGACCTGGGCGAGGTTGGTGCCGAGGCGAAACGCCTGGAGACAATGGGCTTTGAGTGCGTGTGGACGTTTGAAGCCAAGCATGACCCTTTCCTGCCGCTGGCCTTCGCCGCCGCCGCGACCGAGACGATGGAAGTCGGCACCAATATCGCTGTCGCCTTCGCCCGCAGCCCTTATTCCATGGCGCAAGCTGCGTGGGATGTGCAGCGCGCCAGCAAAGGCCGCTTGCGCCTTGGTGTCGGAACCCAGGTGCGCGCCCATGTTGAACGTCGCCTATCCATGCCGTTTGATCGCCCAGCCGCACGCGTCACTGACTATATCCACTGCATGCGGGCGATCTGGCAGACGTTCCAAACGGACGAGCGCCCAAACTATCAGGGCGAGTTCTATCAATTCCGGCTGATGAACCCGTTCTTCAATCCAGGCCCAAATGACAAGCCCGATATTCCGATTTATCTAGCAGGCCTCAATCCCCGCATGGCCCGTGCGGCAGGCGAAGCGGCAGATGGATTTCACGTCCATCCCATGCATTCTAGAAGCTACTTGAATGAGGTCGTCCGCCCAGCGATTGATGAGGGCGCGCGCAAGCGTGGCAAGACCGTCGCCGATATTGACCTCTACGCCCCTGTGTTCGCCGTATGGGGCGACACAGAGGCTGAGCGCGCGAAGTCTGAAGCCGAAATCCGCCAGCAAATCGCGTTCTATGGCTCCACCCCCAACTATCGCCGCCTGTTCGAGCACCACGGTGCAGGCGATGAAGCCCGCCAGCTTTCCCACCACATGCGGAACGGCGAATTTGACCAAATGCCCCGCCTCGTCCCGGATCACCTGATGGACGAACTCGCGATCCACGGAGACTTCAACACCCTCCCCGCCAAACTCCGCGCCCGCGCAGATGGCGTCCTAGACCGCGTCAGCCTCTATTTCCCCGTTGACCCAAATGACCCTGATGAGCGTTGGGCTTCGTTTGTGGCGGGGTGCAAGGCTTAGAGCCGCATTGCTGGCTGAACGCATTCCCCGCTAAACTATCGCCATAACCGAGTTACAGGAGCGCATCCCAATGC
>Ga0181606_10000393_pt1 | contig 35903 bp, 24 predicted proteins | sample 041ome_10_FD_132994 | JGI IMG/M metagenome (GOLD analysis project Ga0181606, IMG submission 132994) | Coastal salt marsh microbial communities from the Groves Creek Marsh, Skidaway Island, Georgia - 041412US metaG (megahit assembly) | ecosystem: Environmental > Aquatic > Marine > Intertidal... | reverse complement strand
AGAAACAGATCTGGAATGCGAAATTAGCAATTTCACCTTTCGGGGTAGAGCTGCATTTTTTTTCCAAATACATTCTGGCGAGAGGAAAGTCCGGGCTCCAGAGGATACGATGGTGGGTAACACCCACCAGCCGTAAGGTTAGGGAAAGTGCCACAGAAAATAGACCGCCAGCAGGCTTTTGTCGGTTGGTAAGGGTGAAACGGTGAGGTAAGAGCTCACCAGCAGGCCGGGTGACCGGTCTGGCTCGGTAAACCCCATCGGGAGCAAGGCCAAGCAGGGAGGAGTTCGGCCGTCAGGCCGGCGTTGGACTGCCCGTCCAGCAACCACTCCCGGGTCGGCTGCTAGAGGCAGTGGGTAACCGCTGCTCGAGAGAAATGGTCGCCCGTTCTCGCCTGTTTCGGCAGGCGAGAACGACAGAACCCGGCTTACAGGTCCGCTCCGCCACGGTCGTCATCTTCCAGAGGCTCGACGTTCTCGAGTTCAGCCTGTTCGAGGTCATAGGCCTCCAGGTCCTGCTCGTCGAGCATTCGGATCAGCTTGCTGATGCAGAGCTGGTTGATGCTGACATGCAGTTGGCGTGCTTCGGCCTTGAGGCTCTCGTGCAGTGAGCGAGGCATGCGGACGGTGACCACCCGGCGAGGTTCACGCTTGGTCGGCTCGTCCTGACGGGAGCGGAGGTCGTCGAGTAGTTCGCGGATCTTCGCATACTGCGGTGTGCACTCAAAGGATCGCATCGCATCAGGGGCGGTAAAGGTCCGCCGGATGTGGCCATCAACCCCGAGCATTTCGCTGAAAAAAACCACCCAATCGGGCTCCAGGCTGTAGAGGTCTTCGGCCACCTGGAGGACCGCATCTGCGGCGGAACGGTCGGCTGCTGCGGCGGGCTGAAGCGTGGGGAGGCGATGCGGTCGTTGGGCGGTGTCGGTGTTCATCGATGGAGTCACTCTCAAAGGAATCGCGGAAGGCCCCACACGCCGGGCGTCGGACCTGCAGCAATCCTTTGCCTGCAGTCAAATGCATGCTGGAAGTGCTTGCAAACAAAAGACTTGCGCACATCTGCGCGCAGCCGCCTTGTTTTTGGGCAGGCCTGCCTTATCGGCGGGCGGCCGGCCGACTGCCTTGTTTTTAGGCAGTCGGCGACAGTCGCGTTTCCCAGGTGTCCTGCTCGTTTTTCCGCGGTTTATGCGGTTGTTCGCTCGAAAAGTGAAACGACTTCGGCGGCGATGTCGGTCTCACATGCGGCTGCGACGGCTTTCCAGCCCGGGACCGCGTTGACCTCGAGGACGAGGAGACGGCCGTCGGCGGCCGGGAGAAGATCAACCCCCGCAATCAGGGTGCCAGCGGCCGCCGCAGCTCGCCGGGCGAGGTCAAGCATTTCGGCAGTTGGCTGCAGACGTTCGGCAGTGCCGCCGAGTGAGACATTCGTTCGCCATTCATCGCTGCGGCGACGGATCGCGAACGCCCGCTCGCCGACCAGCAGAATCCTGATGTCTCCGCTGGGGTGCGGCACAAACTCCTGGAGGTAGGCGGGGCTCTCGGAGGGCAGCTGCTCAAGGTACGCCTCAAGGTCTGCTTCGCTTGCGAGCCGGGCGAGGCCGCGGCCGCACGAGCCAAAGAGAGGCTTGGCTACCATGTCGCCATCGAAATGATGCCAGGTGGCCCGAATCTCGTCCGTTTTCTGTGTGACCACCGTACGAGGCACCGGCAGGCCGTTGTCCACCAGACGGGCCGTGGTCAGGTACTTATCGATGGCGATTTCGAGGCTGCGGCCCGAGTTGACGACGAGTCTTCCAGCGGCCTCGAGACGGGCGATGGCATTCATCCGGAAGACCACCTCTTCCAGGCCGCCACGTGGCATCCCGCGAATCACGAGGGCATCGCAGGTCATCGCGGCAGCGGGGCCGAGCTGCTCTTCGCCAGTAGTGAGCTGCGAGCAGAGCTCCGCCCAGGAAATCGTCACGACGCGGTGACCCCGGGCCTGGGCTGCCCGCGCGAGGTCATTGAGGTGCCAGCCCTGTGCGTCACCCACCAGCCCTAGCTGTACGGGAGACTCGGCCATTCCATTCACGCTTCGCCCGTGTCGAGACCGAAGGACTTGCGGACCAGCGGCACCTCCAGCTGACCAAACCGCAGGCAGTCACCGGTCTGCGGGTTCAACAGGTCCACCACCGCTGGGGCAAAGATCGCGGGGTCGATCGCGTAGAAGTCGCCACCAGCCGCCTCGAAGAGACTCGCGAATGTCTTGCCGTGGTCGGGTGAGGCCGAGCTGGTCATCGCTGCACCGACTGCATCGAGCAGGTCTTCATCGGCGATCACTTCCAGCACAACGTGGCTGCCGTAGAGCACCGCATCGTTGGTGCGACCGATGGCGGTCAGGTCGTCGTCTGCCACCGGCGGCAGCGGGCAGCGGCCCCTGCCTGCCACGACCAGCGAGAGGTCGAAGCCAAGGGTTTCAAGTTTGTGGAGAGCCGTCTCGAGCGAGCGAGCCACCACCTGCAGCGTGCCGGCTGCTGAGGCCGTCGGAGCTACCAGGAGGGTGACCTGCTCAGCCGCAACGCCAGCCGCTTCGGCCAGGGACGCGACGACGTCTGCCGAGGGCAACGCTGCAGCTTCCAGGAGGCCGATCACGCCCGTGGGCGTTTCCCGATAGCCGATTTTGTCAAACAGGGGCTCCTTCCCAATCGCAGCCCGAATGGGCCCGCTGGCCATCGCGAAAAAGTCGGCCACGTGAACCTTCCAACCGGCGTACTGGCTCGCCAGGCAGGCCGCGACCGGAGATGAACTCGAGACCGAGACGACCGGCCGCTTCCAGACGTCACCATCGTTGCTCGTGGTCTCGCCGCACGGCTTGGCAAACAGGCGTGGGCTTTCGGCCGGCTCATGGGTGACTTCCCCCAAACCGGCCAGAGCGACGCGGGCCATCAGCAGGCCGGCTGCGTCACTTCCCGGCGTCTCGACACCACAGTCGATGATCGTGGCTCCGCCGACGGTGGTTCGAGCGATGCCGAGAGCGGCGGCGTCCGTCAGGGCTGCGTGCAGGATGGCAAGTGCCCCTGCGTTGAGTTCGGGTGTGGGTGCGTCGCTCATAACGGCCAGTGGTGAAGAAAAGGTGGTTCTGAAGAAGGTCGAACCGGTCGGCGACAGGCTGGCATACTTGCTTCCCTACGTCCCCGCTGCACGGAATCATGGCTGGTGACGGCATGAACGGCAATGCTTGGCCTTTTTCGGCCCTGAGCACGAGGTCTTCGATGGCGAGCCTGACGGTCGAAAACTATCTCAAGACGATCTACCAGATCATCAATGGTCAGGATGGCCGACCGGCAACGACCGGGCAGGTGTCGTCGGCTCTTGGCGTGGCGCCAGGGACCGTCACCAGCATGCTGAAGACACTCGATGCGGCCCAGCTCGCAGCCCACCGCCCGTATGAAGGCGTCGTCCTACTGCCGGCTGGTGAGGCCCTGGCTCTCCGCGTGTTGCGGCGACATCGGCTGCTGGAACTGTTCTTAATGCGAACGCTCGACATGACCTGGGACGAGGTGCATGACGAGGCAGAGCATATGGAACACGCCGTGAGCGACCTCCTCGTCGAGCGGATGGACGCATTCCTTGGACGACCCGATGTCGATCCACATGGTGATCCAATCCCGCGGACTGATGGCAGACTCCGCGAAGAGCCTCCGACTCGAACGCTGGCGGAGTGTGGTCAGGGGGAGACGTTTACCCTTGCACGCGTGCTCGATCAGTCACCAGAGTTCTTGCGATACCTCACGGAGATGGGGCTGACCCTCGGCGTTGCCGGGACGGTTGCGGAGAATCCGCACGGGGCCGGTGTGATGCTGATTCATGTCGATCAGCGTCCGATAGCGATGTCGCTGGAGACCGCTGCAAGCCTAGCGGTCTCTGCAGAGTCATAGAGTTGCCCAGGTGCCCGACTGGCCGAGGCACTCATCGACTTCGACACGCAGCCGTCCATCCAACGGGGTACCGGCCTCGTGAAAGCGAGTGAGCAGCTGTTGGCCGATCCATTCGGCCAGGAGTTCTGCCGTCGTATTGAGCATTGGCAAGAGGGCACACTCGTCGGCCGGAAACACCCAGCGGCGGCTCTCGTAACGAATCGTGACTTCGTTGTTGCCGCCCGGGCCGGTTGCCTCGCTAACCTCCAGTTGCGGGTTTTTAGCCGGCAGCAGCATGCGATGGTCGAGGCCGCTGAGAATCTCACTGAGCCGATCACGCAAGGCGATGAAGTCGACCACCATGCCATGGGCATCGAGCGGGCCGTCGACGTCAACGGCGACCGTCCAGTTGTGGCCGTGGATCGGCTCGCAGAGGGTGTCGGTGAGGGTGATGAAGTGTCCTGCCGAGAAGACATGGACAGCCTTGCGAAGACGGACGCTGTGGGGAGATGGGGAATCAGCGGGCATCAGTGGAGGTTCCTCAAGGGCTCACGTCAGAGGGGCAGTCGGAAGGCAGTGCGGCAAAGGATTGGGGCTTGAGAGCTCCAATGTCCAGCCGCGTCGTAAGAGTACAAACAGGCCCGCTGCCACGAGGTCAGCGGTCGTGCCTGGGTTGAGCGGCCGTTGCTGGCCATCACTCCATCGACCCGCCCGTAGCCTCCGATCGAAGGTATCAACGGCATCGGCTCTCTGGCTGTTCGGGATGGTGAGGAGTGCCGCGGCCTGCTGCGAAAGGTCGACCGCGATGTCGTGTCCATGGCGGCGGGCGACGAGCGTGTCGGGATGGTGGGCCAGATGCCGGAGGAAGGCGTCTTGGATGGCAGCTCCGAGAGGCAGGCCGCCGAGCACGGCCTGCTCAAGCAGCGTCACCATGCCTGGCCGCTCTGGGTGTGTCTCGAACAGTGGGCGGAAGTCGTCGGCCCAGAGCTCGGCAATCGCATCCCGGTCTCGTGCCAGCCGCATCGCTTCGAGGATGCAGGGAGGGGGCGGATCGGCCAGGTCGTGGTCAGCCACGCGGCCGAGTCCTCCCGGCTTGGCCAGGCGGATTGCCCGCCAGATCAGCGCAGCGTCACCTTTGTCGAGCGAGGCCAGCACCTCCCGAACTCCGTCTCGAGACGGCTGCACCGCCGCTGCCAGCGGGGCGATGGCGAGCACAATTCCCAGATTGGCGTTGCTGCGGGTTGCTGCGGTGGCCGCTTCGACGGCCGTCAGGATGACGCTGCCGAGCGTGAAACTCGCCATCGGCCCGCTCTCGCCGTGCGCTGGTTGCTCGGCGATGCTTGCTCCGAGCGTCTGGAACGGTTCGGCAATCGCGTAGGCGGCGGTGAGAAAGTCGTCGTGCCGCAGGTCGGCGAAGCCGGCAGCGGGATGCACATTGCCAGGCTTCGCGGCTGCCGATTCGAGCACGCTCGCGGCGGCCACGAACCAGCCAAGACTGCCTTGGTCTGCAGGAATCGCGGCAAGCCATGCGGGCAGAGACGCGGGCAGGTCAGAGATGTGAAGTTTGTGAGGAGCCATGACTATTGTCTGTTTCGCGCACAAGTGACAGGTAAACTGTACTTGTTCAGCAGTGTTGTGGGCGGCAGTGTTCTGAGATGAGAGAGGTCGTTGCGAGATGGAGACAGGGTCACCGGTAGTTTCTGCCGCAACGTTTGGGGCCGATGCCTTTATCAACCGCGAACTGAGCTGGCTCGAGTTCAATCTCCGCGTGCTTGAGGAAGCGGAGAACACAGAGAATCCCCTGCTGGAGCGGCTGAAGTTTCTCGCCATCTTCAGTTCGAACCTCGACGAGTTCTTCATGGTGCGGGTCTCGGGCGTGCGGGAGCAGGCCTTTGGTGAAAGTGCGCCGCAGGACTTCACTGCCGATGGACTTCGACCAATCGAGCAGCTGGTGAAGATTGCCGCGCGGACGCAGGAGCTGGTGGCTCGCCAATACCGGTGTCTCCAAGACATTCTGCAGCCCACACTCGCCGAGCAGGGGATTGAGGTCCTCGGCTCGGATGCGGTCGACGACGAGGAGCGACAGGAACTCGACGCCTTCTTCTATGAGCGGGCTCTGCCGATCCTGACACCGATGGCAATCGATCCGGCCCACCCGTCACCGCGGTACCACAACCGAGGCCTCTACATCGGCGCGCTGCTCGAGCACCGTGAAGGGTTCGGCCCCAAGCGAATGTTTGCAGTTGTGCAGGTGCCACAGGTGCTGCCCCGCTTCGTGCCAGTCGGCTCGACCCGCTCGCAGCAGCGGCGTTTTGTCTTGCTTGAAGATGTGGTGGCGGCACGGCTGCCGATGCTCTTCGGCGGGTTTGATGTACTCACCTGGACGACGTTTCGTGTGACGCGTGATAGCGACCTCGAACTGCTGGAGCAGGAGTCAGACGACATGCTCAAGCTGATCGAAGAGCGTCTGAAGGCGCGGGCGCGAGGGCAGGCTGTGCGGCTCGAGATTGCAGCAGGGGCTGATCCGCATGTCGAGCAGGCGATCACCGAAGATGAAGAGCTGCAGGTGGGCGATACCTACAGTGAGATCTACCGCATCCCTGGGCCACTCGATCTGACGGCCCTGTGGGAACTGCACAAGCTGCCAGGCTTTGAGAAGCTCCGTGACCGCCCCTTTACGCCTGCGGTGCCACGTGGCCTGCGGCGGCGGGGTGAAGACCTCTACCGCTCGATCAGTCAGCGAGACATTTTGCTGCATCATCCCTACGAGTCGTTTGACCCTGTGGTGGAGTTTGTCACCAAGGCGGCCAACGACCCGCAGGTGCTTGCGATCAAGCAGACGCTCTATCGCACCAGCGGCGACTCCCCCATCTCACGGGCCCTGATGACGGCCGCCGAGGCGGGCAAGCATGTGACAGCCTTGGTGGAGCTGAAAGCACGCTTCGATGAGGCCAACAACGTCAGCTGGGCGCGGCAGTTGGAACGGTCTGGTGTGCATGTGGTGTTTGGCTTTCTCGATCTGAAGACACACTGCAAGGTTTCACTGGTGGTTCGGCAGGAAGGGCAGACGCTCAAGAGATATGTGCACCTGGGGACAGGAAACTACAACCCGACGACGGCGTTGCTTTACACCGACCTGGGATTGTTTACAGCCAACGAGCAGATCGCTGACGACGCCTCCGCATTGTTCAATCTGCTCACGGGCTACTCACAGGGTCATCAATGGCAAAAGCTGGTCGTCGCTCCCACACATCTTCACTCCCGCACGATCGAGCTGATCGAGGAGCAGGCGGAACGGGCGAGGCAGGGGCAGCCGTCTCGGATCTTCGCCAAGCTCAACGCCCTCGTTGACCATCGCGTGATCGAGGCGCTCTACACGGCCAGCCAGGCGGGAGTCCCGATCGATATCGTGGCTCGTGGTATCTGTGGGCTACGACCAGGCGTGCCGGGGCTGAGTGAGACGATTCGCGTGCGGAGTATTGTTGATCGGTTTCTGGAGCACAGCCGACTCTTTGTGTTCGGTGTGGAAGAGGATGCCCGTGTGTATCTCAGCAGCGCTGACTGGATGCCGCGGAACTTTGTGCGTCGTGTAGAGGTGATGTTTCCTGTGGAGGCTGATGAGCCACGTCGCCGCATCCTGGATGAGATCATTCCCTGCTATCTCGCCGACAATGCCCGGGCACGCGTGCTCGACTCAGAGGGGAGCTACCATCAGCTGCAGGCTGAGCCGGGTGCGGCACCGTTTCGTTGTCAGCAGCAGCTGCTGGAAAATCGGGCGAGCGGCTTTTCGCCGGAGGCATTGCTGGGCATCGGTGCTGCAGGGGCCTGAGCCCGCGACTGGTGGCCACCGAACGGCTGTGGTGTCTGAGAAACGGCAGCGCCGCTGGCATCGCTTTAGCGGTCGCTGATTTGCTCTAGACTGGACCGCTTCGAGAGGGCTCCGCCGGTGGAATCGCTGGCGGGAGCAGCGTGTCGAAGGCCCCACAAGAGACGCAGGCATCTATGTCGGACGACTACTACGAGACACTCGGTGTGCCAAGGACGGCCTCCGCAGAAGAGATTCGGAAGGCATACCGCGAGCTGGCCCGGAAGTATCACCCAGACCTGCATCCGGATGACGAGTCGGCCAAGGATAAGTTCAAGAAAGTCCAGACCGCGTTCGACACGCTCAACGACGCCTCGAAACGCGAGATGTATGACCGCTACGGCAGTTCGTTCGAGGGCTTCGCGCCCGGTGGTGGATCAGGCTGGGCGGGCGGCCCTTTCCCGGGTGGCGGACAGGCCTCCGGCGGTGGCCAAGGACAGGAGATTGATCTGGAGAGTCTGTTTGGATCGGGCGGCTTTGCGGACCTGTTTGGTGGTGGTGGTGGGCGTCGCAGCCGTGGCCGCCGTCGGCCGGCTGCCGCCGCTGGTGAGGATGTTGCGGCATCAATCACCGTGCCCTTTCGGCTGGCGATTGAGGGTGGGCCGACCGATGTGCGAGTCGATCGCGAGGGACGCTCTGAGACGATTTCCGTAAAAATTCCGCAAGGGCTTCCAGATGGCTCGCGGATGCGTCTGCGCGGGCAGGGAACACCCGGCCGTGGTGGTGGACCCGCAGGAGACCTGCTGCTGCAGGTGCATGTTGAGCCACATGCGGTGTTTCGGCGCGACCGTGACACCCTCGAGTGCAAACTTCCCATCACTCTCGCCGAGGCGGTGCAGGGCGCGAAGGTCGATGTGCCAACACCCTGGGGCACGATTTCCTTGAAGATTCCCCCGATGACCTCCAGTGGGCGGAAACTCCGGGCCCAAGGGATGGGAGTGCGAAATGCGAATGGCGTGTCAGGCGATCTGATTGCCGAAGTGCTGATTATGCTGCCGACCGAGATGGACGACTCTGTGACCTCGGCAATCGCAACGACCTCGCAGCCAGATCCACGTTCGGGCATGCGTTGGTAGGACTGTCCACATTCCAACGGACTGCGATGACCCCTCTGCTGCGTTTTTCTGCTGGCATGCGGCTCTCGGGGCAGCGGGCGTTCGCGCGGGTGTTTGCCTGTCGTCAGACGGCCGGCAATGGGGTGATCGTGGTGCATGCCGCTGCCCGGCCGGTTGAGGCGGTGACAGTGCCTGGTGTGCCGGCGGTCCGCCTGGGGCTCTCGGTGTCTCGGCGGGTGGGGGCTGCTGTTGAGCGACATCACTGGAAGCGCCGTCTTCGTGAGGCATTTCGACTGAGCCAGCACGATCTGCCGGCCGGTTTTGACTACGTGGTGGTGGTGCGTCGGCGAGAGCCACCGACGGTGGCAGAGCTCTCCGTCATGCTGCAGTCGCTTTGTGAGCGTGCCCGTCGGCCGCGTCGGCCGAAAGGACGAGGCCCTCGGCGAAAGGATTCGCCGTGAGCAGCTTGTGCAAGGCGGTGGGGCGGCGACTGGAGGCGGCGGCTGGTGTCACCCTGATCGCGATCGTGCGGGGCTATCAGCTCACGATCAGTCCACTGCTCGGGCCGCGATGCCGCTTTCGTCCAACCTGCAGTGAGTACTGCATTGAGGCCGTGCGGAGATATGGCGCACTGCGGGGTGGGCTGAAGGCCGTGCGGCGGGTAGCCCGCTGCCATCCCTGGAATCCCGGCGGCTACGATCCCCCATAAGCCCGGATGAGCGAGTCCAGAACCCGGCGGTTCGTTTCTGGAAAGGTGCGGTCTGCAAACTCGCTGATACCAATCCAGGTAAACGGGGCGAGCGGCTGCTGATCTCCGACGGGATGCGCATCGAGAAACCAGACCTCAATCGGCCCTGCCTGGCAGGAGCCTCGGGCTTGATCGAGCACGTCGCCGACAGTCACGACAAGCCCTGCCTCTTCCAGGCACTCGCGGGCCGCGGCATCGGCGGGCGTTTCCCCCGGCTCAATCTTGCCACCGGGAAACTCGTCAAGCCCGGGGCCATCAACGGCATCATCCGCCCTCCGGCCGACGAGAAACTCTCGACGGCCAGAGGGGGTGAGTCGGCTGACGACGGCGACCGCGACACCGATCGTCACGGTGAGACCGCGTCACGGATCGAGTCGAGCAGGCGGCCGGGTGAGCCCATGATGTTGTAGCCAGCATCGACGTGCAGGATTTCACCTGTGATGCCAGTCGATTCTTTCGACAGCAGCCAGGCGCCACTCTTGCCGACCTCTTCGTGGGTCACATTGCGGCCGAGTGGTGCGACACGCTCGTAGAACGTGAGCATCTCCTCCACGCCAGCACCGCGACCGGCCAGCGTTCGCAGCGGGCCGGCGCTGACGGCGTTGACGCGGGTTCCGGTGGGGCCAAGTTCGTAGGCCATGTACCGCACGCTGGCATCGAGGGCCGCCTTGCAGACGCCCATGATGTTGTAGCCAGGGACGGCCTTCTCGCCGCCGAAATAGGTCAGCGTGAGGACGGAGGCGTTCTCAGCAAGGATGCTCCGGGCGTGACGGGTCACAGCGAGCAGGCTGTAGACGCTCGTTTCCATGGCAATCCGGAAACCTTCACGGCTGGTCTCGACGGTCTCCCCCTTGAGGTCGTCCATCGGGCAGAAGGCGATCGAATGAACGAGGAAGTCAATCTTGCCGAACTCCTCGCCCGCCTTCTGCATCACCGCAGCGATCTGCTCGTCGTTGCCGGCATCCATCGGCATCAGGAAGCGAGCGTTTGGCTGCTCGTCCGTGAGCATGGCGACACGGCGGCGGTTGCGTTGACGTGTGTCGTCTGGCCGGTCGGGAAGGTGGCTAAAGCCAATCTCACCCCCCTCGTCGAGCACTTCTTTTGCGATCGACCAGGCAATGGAGTGGTCATTCGCGACGCCCAACACGACGCCCCGCATGCCGTCAAATCTACCCATGAGGTTTCTTCCTCCCTGAAACGTGTGGCCCTGAAGAGCGGAAATGTAGCCGTTCACGGCGAATGCCTCAACGCAGGCCCTGGCGCTTCGGCTTGTTTTTGCGTGACTGTGCGGCCGTAGAGCACACCCTTGTGGCAGAGCCCGGGGGCCGCTACAACATGTCCTCCGCCCCGTTAGCTCAATTGGTTAGAGCATCTGACTCTTAATCAGAGGGTTCTAGGTTCGAGTCCTAGACGGGGCATCTTTTTTTCTTGGGCTTGTGTGCTCAGGCGTTCTGCTGAGCCTCTCCTGACTAGGCTCTCTCCCTGGGCCTCTCTCCCTGGGCCACGTATCAAAAGGACCTCTTTGTAGGGCTCGTCTGAAGGGCCATTTCCTGGGGCGTGGCCGTGCTGCTGCGAATGCTCCACCGCTTTGTGTGTGATGACACGCCTGGCTGCTGTGATCGATCTCACTTGACGGCTGAGTTGCGACCGCGATCCTCCGACGGCGATCAGGCGGCAGACCGGTTTCAGGTATCTTTCGCTTCGGTTTCAAGGCCTTGCCGGCGTCACCGTGGTGGTGGCAGATGCAGAAAGAGACCCGGGGTGTAGTCGCAGGCTGGTGTTGCCCCTCATGCGAGTGGGTTGCGTTTCGTTGTATTCCAAACAGGCTTACAAAATATGTAACAAGCCAGTGCTACCGTCAGAAACAGTGCTATGGTTTGGGTAATGTTTCATGTCTCACCGCATGCCGTTCCCCTTGTTTGGAGTTGATGTTCATTATGGCTAATGCCAAGAAAGCTGGCGTGAATAAGTCTGAAGAGATTCGTACTGTTGCAAAGCAGATGAAGGAGAACGGCCAGAAGCCTCGGCCGGTCGCGATCATCGCCGAGCTTGAGAAGCGGGGAATTACCGTTTCGTCTCCTCAGGTAAGCATTGTGTTGAAGAAGCTCGGCCTGCGTTCGTCTCGTGGTCGCAAGGCTGGTGCCGGACGCAAGGCGGCTCCCACTGCCAAGCAGCCTGTGGTCGCCGCGTCGAGCAGCGCCGCGATCTCGATCGACGATATCCTGGCAGCCAAGAAGGCTGCGGCGCAGCTCGGCGGCACTGACCGCGCCCTCGCAGCCCTCGCAGCGCTCAAGCGGATCGAATCATAGCTCGCTGTCGGCGTGTTGCAGATAAAGAACGCATGGCCCGTGGCATTCATGTCACGGGCCATGGTGTTTCCCGCATGGTGTTTTAGAATTGCGAGAAGGCGGCCCGTCATACCCCTCGCTCACCATGCCGCTCGGCTCACCATGTGGCTCGCGGGGGGGCTGCTAAGCCGCCTTTACAAGAGAGCCCCGTGCACGCTGAGAAAACCTTTGCTGCCAACGCGGTCGCTGCTGCAGACTCTGTAGATGTGCTCTTTGAGGCCTCTGGAGTGCTCGCAGTGCTCAAACCGGCTGGCCTCGCAACACAGGCGGTGGCCGGCATCGATTCAATGGAGGCCCGCGTCCGGCGTCTGCTCCAGGTCCGGTGCGGAGAGGACTATCTTGGTATTCCGCATCGGCTCGACCGGTGTGTATCGGGCGTGATGCTGTTTGCCACAACACGTCGGGCAGCTCGCCAGCTCGCGCGGCAGTTTGAACGTCGGCAGATCGAGAAACGGTATCTCGCGATGGTACAGCTGCCGGTGGTTGGGCCGTTGCCCAAGGCAGGAGATGTGTGGGTCGATCTTCTCGCTAAGGTGCCGGATGAGGCTCGCGGAGTGGTGACGACTGCGGGCGATCCGCATGGCAAGGAGGCTCGCACGCGTGTGGCGTCGGTGTCGCGACAGGACGCCGCCGTCGTCTTGGAACTCGCTCCCGAAACCGGACGGATGCATCAGCTGCGTCTCCAGGCCTCTGCCAGAGGGATGCCGATGGTGGGGGATCGACTCTACGGCAGTACCCAGCCGTTGCAGGGTGGCGTGGTGACAACCGACGAGAGGCAGGAAGAGATCGCGCTGGCGGCGATCTCGATTGGCTACACCGATCCTGGCATACCGGGCGATCGGCAATCACAGGTGCGTCGAGAGGTGATCGCCTGGCCGTGGTGGGCGAAGCCCAGAGGTGAGCCCGGCGAGGCGTCTGGCTGACTGGCGAAGCGACTGACCAGCGGTGACCAGCCAGTGGAGCAGGTAACTGGCGAGTGTTGCGTGTGTGGTCGTGACGGCGGTTACTGAGTCAGCCAGCCCGCATGCCCCATCCACTCGAAGATCCAGGGGTGGATCCACGGATTCCAGGTGGGGTAAGCGACGGAGAGTGCCGAGAGTCCGAGCAAGGTGGCCGCGATGGCACGACCAGAGCGGCTACGGCTGACGGCATCCGCTGCAGGGACGACTGCGGTAGCCCAGAGCGGAGCCAGCCAGAACACCCAGCGGAAGCCACTGCAGACACCCCCGTAGTTGCGGTCTCCCGGCGATCTCGTGAGGTAGAAGGTGATCACGGTGACGGAAATCGCCGCGACGCCCAATGCGGCAAGTCGGCGATCGGTCGACGATCGGGCAACGAGCATCGCCAAGCCACACGGCACCAGCAGCCAGGCGGGTGTTAGCGAAAAGATTCCGTGGTGACCGAGCAACGAATGCCAGGCGTAGAGACCAGCCGAAGGCTCTCCACGGTCAACGCCTGATGGCGAACGCCAGTAGCTCTCGATCACCCGGCCATTGGGCAGCTCGTAGGTGTAGTCGTACCAGCTGTCTTCGCCTCGTCGGTGAGCGTACGCCGGTTCGATCGTGCCATGGGCAGCGTAGTTCGCGCCGACGGAGGCTGCGGCAACAAGCAGGAGAGCTGGTGCTGCTGCCAGTACTGTTCGACGCGTGTCGCACCAGAGCAAAGCGACTGTTACAAACGCGGTCCAGGCCAGGGCGGGAAGATCAAAGGTGGCTGCGAGTCCCGCAGCCAAGGCCGTTGCGGCAGTGAGCCCCAGCGAACGCTCCCGCTCGACACAGATCCGCCAGCAGCCCCAGGCACTGATCGCAACGCAGGCAGCCGCTGGGAGATGGTTGGTGAGTACCACCGAAAAGGTGGTCAGGAATGTGCCGAAGCAGATCAACAGCATGCCGTAGAACCGGCCCCAGTCCGTCTGGCCAACACGCTCGACGAGGCCGTGCGTGAAGAGAATCGTGACTGCCAGCGGGAGGATGCCGTAGAGCATCATCAGGGCTCGGCCGAGTTCGAACGGATGGTCGGCCAGGGTCCAGCCGGTCAGCTTGGTGGCCACCCAGTAGGGCCCTGCGAGTAATACCGGGAGGAGTGGTGGCTTGCTTGAGTAGAGGTGACGGACGCCGTCGGCGTCTTCGTGGACCACCGCGTCGATCGTGTCCCAGCCTGGTTCGACGACGAGGTCTTCGATTGTAAAACTGCCCCGCTCGACCAGGCTCCGCATCGTCAGCCAGCGACTGCGATCGTTGGCGGAGAGAAACGGTCGGATCAGACCTTTGTCGCGACGGATCTCAGCACGGACTGCCTGTTCGTCGACCGCTTTGCCTTCTTTACCCTCTCCTCGACGACGTTTGATCGTGTCTGACACGATCCGTTTTTCGAGCGCCGTGCGATCGATGCTCGCGACCGAGCCGATACGGCCGGCAGCCATTCCGCAGACGACGATCGTCAGCAGGAGGCCAACACGTCGTCGTAGCACCGCGGCTGGGTCAGCGGTTTCTTGAGCAGCTGCCGTGATGGCCCGAATCCGTCCAGCCACCTGAACGAGGTCGATCAGACCGGTGATAAACCGCGACGATCCATACTTTGTGCGGCCATGACCACGCGGTCGGTGGTGCACCGCTTTTTCGACAACGCGGAAGCCACGGGAGGACGCCAGCACCGTGATGAAGCGATGCATGTCTCCTTCGAGCGGCAAGGCGTCGAGCACCTCGCGGCGAAATACCTTGAGGCCACAGTTGTGGTCGTGCAGCCAGAGGCCTGTCATCCAGCCCACAAGCAGGTTGAACACCTTCGAAGGAAGTGTCTTGTGGAGCGGGTCGACCCGCGGTGACTTCCAGCCGTTGACCAGGTCGGCCCCGGCGTCGAGTTGGGCGAGCATGGCCGGAATCTCAGCGGGATCATCTTGGCCATCGCCGTCGAGCATGACGATCCGTGGAGCCGTGCAGTTGGCGAAGCCAGCTGCCAGAGCTGCTGATTTGCCTTGCCCCTGTTCGCGATGGATGCCACGCACTCGAGGATCGGCCTCTGCTGCCGCGGAGATCTCATTCCAGGAAGTGTCGGTCGAGCCGTCATCAACAACGGTGACCTCCCACTGCTGGCCGGCGGTGTCGAGCGCCGCGCCGATTTCATCGATGAGAGGGGCGATGTTTCCCGCCTCGTTGCGGACGGGAATAACGAGCGAGACCGTGGGCGTGGAAGACATGAGGCAGGTCGATCCGGCCGGCAGATCGGCCGTTTGGGGCGGTGGGATCGGGAGGTATGAACCGCGGAGAGGATACCCTGTTTACCGCCGCTGCGGCCATGGCGATCCGTTCGAGTCACAAGCCATTGAGCTGCGGGAACGTACACTCAAGCAAGGTCTTAGGGTGGAGTGCCACCCTGCAGGCTTCGGCTACTCATACTGGAGAACTGAGTATCGCGATGGCCCGTTTCATGTCGCTCGGAGTGATTATCGGCCTGGTGGTGGTCTTTGGACTGCTCTCCATCCAGGTGATGGCCAGTTTTTTCCTGCCGCTGCTGCTGGCCGCGATGCTGGTGGTGATCTTTGGCCCGTTGCACCGCTGGCTGCGGGAGCGGCTGTCTGGTCCTGAATGGCTCGCCGCAGGGCTGACAACGCTGTTTGTGCTTGTGCTTGTGCTCGCACCAGTGGGGCTGATTGCCGCACGAGCGATCGGCGATGCCATTGAGATGTTTCGTGGTCCGAGCGACCCGCGTCTCGATCCGATGGTGCTTGACCGGTTGGTGGGGTCGGTGAACGAGGCTACGGGACTCGCGTTGACGGCTGATGCGGTCAACGAGCAGCTTCGCGAGTTGGCGGAGAAGTTTGTGGGGCCAGTTGCGACCGGGGCTCCAGCGGTGCTCGCCAAGGCGGTGATCGGCCTGGTGGTCATGACGGTGAGCTTCTTCTACTTCCTGCTTGATGGTCGTCACATGATGGCCGCGGTGACCCAGTTCATACCGCTCGACCGGCGGTATCAGTGGCAGCTGCTGGCGGAGTTTGAAGAGGTGAGCCGAGCCGTTGTCAGTTCGACGCTGCTGGCGGCCGTGGTGCAGGCTGCCCTGGCTGGCATTGGCTACGCGGTCGCCGGGCTCAACGGTGTGTTCCTGCTGACCATGCTGACCTTTTTTGGAGCGATGGTGCCCTTTGTCGGGGCGGCGATCGTGTGGGGCGTGGCTGCAGCCTATCTGCTGTTCTTTGCGGAGCAGACCTGGGCGGCAATCGGCTTGGCTGCGTGGGGCGGACTGGTGGTCTCCACGATCGACAACGTCGTCAAGCCGGTCGTGCTGCAAGGCCAGTCGAAGCTACATCCACTGCTGGCGTTGCTCAGCGTGCTGGGAGGGGTGGGGACGCTCGGCCCGATCGGTGTCTTTGTCGGCCCCATCGTGGTGGCCTTTCTGCAGGCGGCCTTGACGATGCTGCAGACCGAACTCGACAGCATGTCGGAGGGCTCAGCGAGCCCTCCAGACGTAGGGGATGGAGCCTCTGTGGCGTTCGCTGAGAACTCGCCAAAAAACGGAGAGGTTGCATCCCGGGCCAACTCGACGTGAAATCGTGGGGGCTGTCTGTGGTGCGGATGGCAGGTATTCAGAGAGAGGTGTCGAGATGCTGCTTGAATCGCTGATGATCATCGCTACGGTGCTGGCCACCGGCATTGAGGCTGCGTGTGTGCCAGCAGAGGAAGGCGGCTACGACTATCTCCTCCGCGTGGAGCCGGATCTGGCGCTCGCTGGAACGCAGCATGCGTTGACGAGCGATGTTCCTGCGGATGTCCGCGATGTGCGACGCGTGCGGGTGTATCTCGCAGATCGCTGGCCCACTGCTGTGGAACGCACTGTTGCGGAAGCTGCGAGCCGTCCACGGCCGCCAGCGGTCATTCAGGCAGTGGCCACAGAGCCGGCATCTGTCGAGGAAGCCAACGCGGAAACACCGAAGCCCTGGGGGCTGTTTATCGGTTCGCTCGTGGCGTTGTTTCTCTCACTCGGCGCCAACGCCTATCTCGGCATGCTGCTCACGCAGCTTCGTACCCGGTATCTCAATGACGTGCAGCAGGCAGCCGTGACTGCTGGCTGATCGTGACTGGGGGCGCGGTTACGTGCGGCGACGACGTCCATGCCGGCGCGACTTACGACGGCTTCCCTTGGGACGGTGCTCTGTCGGCTCACCGGAGTGCTCTCTGGACGTGGTCTCGAGAGAGCCCGGCTCGCTAGATGGCTGCTCTTCGTGACCGACATCGGTGATAGGGTTCTCTTCGTCATCTTCAGCATGGTCGACGTCGGCTGTCGTTGCGACATGGTCTGTGACCACGACTGGTTCAGCCGCGGTGGCCCGTTCCACGGTGGCCCGTTCCACGGTGGCAGACGCCGCAACGACCGTCGGCTCGCCGTGAGCTTGGGGAGGCAGTACCCAGTCAACGGGGAGTTCCGGGATGCCGTCGCCGGGGCCCGCGACCTCAAACACCTGGGCTGTCTCGGCAGATGACCAGCTGGGGACAGCAGGCGAGGCGACGACACGTTCGGCTGCGGAAGCGGGATGCTCCGCAGGCATAGCGGCCGCCTGAGCAGCATGGGGAACGGGGGACAGCCGGCGTGCGTGCTCTGGGCTGGGGGCCAGCCGCCGGCCATCGAGGCCTCGGATGTGACCGCCAGCCTGCGTAAAGAGCTCCACCACATGGGCATGACAGGAGAGCACGAGCATCTGTCGACCACGTTCGTTGGCGAAACTCACCAAGGTCTCGGCGGCATACCGGGCACGCTCATCATCAAAGTTGACCAGGGCGTCGTCCATGATCAGTGGCAGCCGAATGCCAGCGCGTTCGAGGTCTGCAACAAGGGCAAGCCGAAGCGCCAGGAAGACCTGCTCTCGGGTGCCGCGACTGAGCCGCTCCGGCGACCAGCGGATGCCGTCGACATCCTCGATCATCAACACCGCATCGTCGGCGACGGCGGTGATCTGGCGGTAGCGACCACCTGTAAGCCGCTCGAGCCAGATGGAGGCTTCCAGCAGCACTGGTGGCTGATGCTCTTCGAGGAACCTTCGGCGGGTTTCGGTAAGGAGTTCGAGCGCCGTCTGCAGGGCAACTCGTCGGCGACGGTGGAAAGCGAGCTCTTCCTCAATCTCGGCACGTTCCGACTGCAGTGGCTCGAGGTTGCGGTCATTTCGCGAGGCTTCGACCAGAGCTGCGATGCCGGCGAGGCGTTCGCGAAGATTTGCGAGCGTAGCCTTGAGGCGATCGCACTCAGCGTCGACGGCATCCGCCCGCTCCTTCAGCGGATGTTCGATCGCTTCGGAAAGCCAGCGATCGATCGACTCAAGGCTTTCGCCTGGCAGCTGACGGCGGGCCTCGTTCACGGTCTTCTTGGCGAGATCCGAGCGGTCCACCGCTGCTCCGTAGGCCTTACGGCAGTCGATCTGCTCCAAGAGTGCCTCTTCGCTCTCAACATCCCAGCGGCGGAGGAGCTCATCGATCCGGCTCTTGATCGCCTTCACGCGACCCGCCGCCAGCCGATGGCCACTACGGGCTCGCACGAAGGCCCGCCGGACCCGCTTCCGCCGACGAACCAGCACGCCATCGGCGGTGAGCCGTTCGCGAAGCATCGTCAGCTGCTCCACCGGCGTGAGCCCATCACAGTCGAGATCAAGGGCGGCAACCGCCTGTTCAATCGGGAGCGAGACCGTGGTCAGATCTTCTCGCATGCCACGAGCATCTTCGACGGCCCGCCGACGGTCCTCGTCGAGCGTTTCAAGATGGCGACGATGACGGGCAAGCTCACGGAGTGTCCGGGGCGTGAGGGTGCCCGGAAACCCTCGTGACTCGAGGGCTCGCTTCCAGCGGCCGCGAACCTGGTCGCTGGCCTGGCGGGCATGGGCGAGTCGGGCTTCCGCCGCCGGAAGGCGGTCGCGTGGGTCACTCATGGCAGCCAGTCGAGCGGCTTCAGACTCCAGGCGGGTGACTTCGGCGTGGGCGGTGACCAGACGCGACTCGAGGGGCTCGTTCGTATCTGCTTCCAGTCGAGCGTCGAGATCGGTCACGGTTTCCAGCATCGACTGCCGCTGACGGTGGGCGGTGCTGAGCTGGCTTCGGGAGGAGGTGAGCCGGGCCGCGGCCGAACGATCGAGTGACCAGGTGGTGGCCCCAGCGATTCCGGCCCCTGCAAGGCCCACCGCCGACATCGCATACGCCAGCGAGCCGGTGACGTCGCTGGGAAGCAGCAGACCGGAAAACAGCAGGCCGATGCCGACGCTGAAAGCGGCACCGAGAGAGGCCAGGGTCCCCGGCGGGAGCACCTGGCCTTCGAGTTTCTGGCGAACATCCTGCTCCATGCGTTCGATAGAGCGGTGCACGTCGTCGAGCTGGCTGCCGACGTTGATCCGCTTGCGAATCAGTGACTCCAACGCAGAGGCATGCTCCAGCTGCTCTGCGAGCTGCTGACTGGTGGCAATCCGATCGGCAGAAGGCCCAGACTCGGCCGCTGCGATTTCCAGTTGAAGCGTTTCCACCTCAGCGGCTGCAGCCCGCATCTCGCGGGTGGCTGCCGTGCAGGCAGCCGACTTGGAACGCAATGAACGGAAGGCGGAGCGAAAACCCTTTGGCAAAAGCGATCCGCGATGCGACGCGGCGGTGTCATCGTCAACGAGCCTGGCGAGACCAAGGCTGCCCAACTCTTCGCCAAAGCGGCGGGCGGCAAGCAGTGCTGCGGTCTCGGCGCGGGCTGCTTCGGCGGTGAGTCGCTCGAGCCTCGGCTCGTCATCCAGCAGCGGACGGATCAGCCTTCGCTTCTGCCAGACCGCTGATGGCTTGGCGAGTTTTCGCCCTTCCGCTGCGAGACGACGGCGAGCCTCGTGGCGGGTCTCCAGCACCCGCTGCATACGCCTTCGCCGTTTGTCGAGCCGTCGCCAGCGACGGTAGTCCGGATGCACAAGGTCTTCCGGATCGAACTGTTCGACCGCTTCTTTCGCCTCGGCGAGCTCCTGCACCAGAGGCTCAAGCTCAATCGCTTCGAGGAGCTGTGTGTGCTGGAGGCTGGCTGCGGCCAGCTGCGGTTCCACGCTGCTGATTTCCGCCCGCACACGACGGGCATCGATGACCTGCTGGCCGCGGGTGAGGGCGGGACTGCTCGCTGCCTCGATCCGCTCGCAGACTGCGTCATGTCGTCGTTGAAGAGCCGCCAGCGGCGAGGTGGTTGGGTCACCGCTGTCAGCCCGCTCAATCGCGCTGCGAAGACTTTCCATCACGCGGAACACATGACCACGATCGAGGCCGCCTGCGAGTTCATAGAGTCGCCCACCGCAGCCCGCTGCTTGCAATGACGAGAACTCGTGAAGTTCATCGAGCCCAAACGCCATCACCGACACGTAAGAGGCTTCGTCGAGCCCGCCGGTCCACTCCTCGAGCGACGTCCGCACATGCTCCCTGGCGGCATCATCGATGACGAGGAGCTCATCGTGCGCGTTCTTGCCGGTGATCGGCGTGTCTGCAGTCCGTCGACGGACGACCGACCAGAGACGACCGTCGGTCACCGGCCGCACCACGAGCCGCCCCAGGTTCTCAACGTTGGCATCAATCACGCCGCGGCGGATCAGTGAGCCGAAGCCGAAGAGCATGCCGCGGACAAACTCCAGCAGCGTGGTCTTGCCCGTCTCGTTGGTGCCGTGAAAGACATGCACGCCCGGGCCGAGGTCATCCATCGCAACATCGCGAAGACAGCCGAACCGGGTGATCTCGAGCTTTTCGATATCCATTGTGTCTTGTTGCTCCTGTCGCCTCTGCAGGGTGGCTGCGGTGGCTGCTCAGTCGTCTTCGAGGAGTTCCAGCGTCATCCAGGCCGCTTCACGCACCACGGCGGCAGGCTCCACCCGTTCATCACCGGCTGAGGCGAGCGGCCAGCTGATCGCCTCTTCGGCGAGCATGGCGGGGAAGCGTCGACTGCTGCCGATCTCGTCAGCAGCAGCAACCGCCTCGAGCGATTCGTCGGGGTCGGCCTCCACATGCTCGCACCAGGCCAGGGGGCGTGTGGGGTCGGCAGGAAGCGACTCCAGCATCTGTCGCATCTCCGCGAGCACTGCGGGTGCCATGCGAGAGACCCGGCTGCGGCGATCGGCGTCGCCTTCGCAGTCCACAAGCAGCCGCACTACGGAAAACGGGGTGTCGCAGGTAGCGACTGCCTGTTCGACCTCTGCGGCCGCAGTGGCTGAGAGCTCCTCTTCCTGCTCGTGCGCAGAGCAGACCGTCCGCACGATCTGCCAGCTCACTGCCGCAGTGGCAAACACCTCCCAGCGGTGAAGACGGCCCTCGCTGGAAATCGTCAGGCAGGCAGCCGCTCCCGGACCGTGTTCGTAATGATTGCGAGGCTGAAGCGAGGGCAGCGTCCACACGGTGTGGGCAGCAGTGATGTCGGTCAGTGCTGGACGTGGACGGTCGCGTTGGCCGCGAACCGTGGCGTGGGCAACGGTCTGCTCGTGGGGCTGCGTGGCGGTGTCGAAGGCCTCGTCGGCAGCGTGCTCCCGATCACCGTCGAGCGTGGCCGCGTGCGGTTCCGGGGCGGCCACATGTGTGGCGACGAGCCGTGTGGTGATATGCACATCACGCGGGTCTTCACAGGTGAACTCAACCGACAGCGGGCCCATCTGCACAATCACCGGCGCGTCGGGCGTGAGCAGGTGCAAGCCGGGCGGCTCACCAAGAGCCGTGGCCACTGCGGCTGCCGCCTCTGCATCGGCAGCGGTCACCACAACGAGGCGACTGCCGCCGGCGAAGGTGTCGATCTGATCGGCGATGTCGGCCGCCTGGGCAGGACTGGTGCAGCTGGGATCGAACAGATCACCAAACAGCACGACGCCCCGAGCTTTGCGGGAGATCGCTTGAGAGAAGACGCCCTCGAGGGCAGCCATAGCGGCTTTGGCAAACCGTTTTCGGCGGTCGCCTGGCATGTCCACCGGGCAGACCGGCTGGTCAATCCGGGTGTCAAACGCAAACAGAAAATCGGCTTCAGCCACGGGTGGAAGGCTCCTCGCGGTGGCGTGTGTTCAGCGGCGATCCGTCGACCGCTGACGCGAAAGCGTATCCGCATGCCCGCGGAGGCACCAAGGTGAAAATCGGCAAGGTGGGCAGAGTTTGCGGCCTATGGTGAGGCCGAATCCCGCGTCAGGTTGCAAGAATCGGCTCAGAGCCGGCGAATGCCTGCAGCAGCTCCGCTGTCCAGCTCTCCGTCCCGCCGCTGGCGGTGTCATTCGGCCCGACAGCCATCAGCACGCGACTGCGAAGGAGGACGCCTTTCTCGACGTTGCTTGGAAACAGTCGGCAGCGAATGCGGCAGGTGCCGGCGCTGTCGCGGTCGACCTCGATCACGCCGGCATCATCAGGATGAATCGCCAGCTGCAGGCAGGCTGCAGCCTGGGCAGCGCCGGCGAGTGTGAGCCGCAGGCACCGCGTGGTGTCTGAAGGAGCGGACTGCCATGCCAACCCCTCGGCTGTCCACTCGCCAGCTGCGAGGGCGGATGCTCCGCTGGCAGTCGCCAGTACGGTCAGTTCCGCATCGCTGGAGAGCAGGGAAGTCTGAGCGGAGAGCACCAGCTCAGAGGAGCGAATGCCATGCTCGCTGCCTGCATCGCCGAGCCGCCACATCGCCGTGACCCGCAGCCGGCGGTCATCACTCGGCTCGTAGACGGCCGTGAGGTCAGGGCCACGAGCCCACAGGTCGACCGGCTGTTGGCCGGCTGGCATCGCAAGCCCCAACGCCTGCACGCTGCCCGAGACGCAGATGCCTGCAGCGACGTCTGCGAGATTGAGTGTGGGACCCGTGCCGTCGGCAGTTGCCATGAGGCTGGAGAGCGTCCAACGTGGCAGTTCGCCGCTGGCAATCGCTTGGGAGGATGTCGTCATCATGCGAGGTCTCTCAGACGGGAGGCGGGGGCTGGTGGCAGCGAGCGGCTCACGGAAAACACCGCCAAGGATAGAGGATCACCGCGACGGTGTGACCGGCGATGCCGCTTTTCCGCTGCAGCCGGTATCCTGAAGAGTGTCTTGTCACGGCGGAGTTTCCGCATTCCACATACGGGCTGGCCTGAGGAGTTTGCGTGTCGTCGATTGAGCCGAGTGAAGAGCATCTGCGGGTCTGTGAACAGGCAGCCCGCGCAGGAGCCGCCGTCCTCCAGTCGTGGCGAGGCCGGTTTGGGGTGTCCTCAAAGGGTCCGCGCGATCTGGTCACAGAGGCGGACCTCGCCAGCCAGACCGAAATCCGTCGGCTCGTTGCGGAGGCCTATCCCGACTACGGCTTCGAAGGCGAAGAGAGCCTGCCCGAAGCGGTGTCTACCGCTGACCAGACCCACCCGCTGCGTTGGGTTGTTGATCCACTCGACGGCACAACGAACTACGTGCATGGCTACCCTGCCTACTGCGTGTCGGTGGCACTGGCAGAGGGTGACCGGCTGTTGGTGGGGGCGATTTACGATCCTCTCAGCGATGAGTGCTACACCGCGCGAGCCGGGCATGGGGCCTGGCTCAATGGTGAGCGACTGCGGGCGACCAGCACACGCGAGCCGAGTGAATCGTTGGTCGCGGTCAGTTTTCCCGCTCAGTCGGCGAGCGAGTCGCTGGCCGTTCGCGATTTCTTGGCCGTGCTGCCAGCGGTTCGAGCGATTCGCCGCAGTGGTTCATCGGCTCTCAACCTGGCCTATCTGGCCGCAGGGCGTCTTGATGGCTTTTGGGCCCGCCGGATTGCCAGCTGGGACGTTGCTGCGGGGCTGCTGTTGGTGCAGGAGGCGGGTGGGGTCACGGCGCCACTGCGGAAGCCCGGAGAGCCGGCTGGTGAGCCGGGAGAGACCATCCCGCTCGCCGATCCGGCATTTCTTGCTGCCAGTACGCCGGAAATGCTGACGAGCCTCCGTGACCTGATGACGGCAGGCTAACGGTGGCCGTCTGGCCGGGCGCTGGTCGCAGCGGTTTCAGCGATTGGGGAGATGGGGGAGGCGGTGCGGCTGCAAACGCATCCCGGATCGTGGTGCGTCGTTCAGGAGGGCAGGGTAGGCTCAAACTGCATGAGAACAGACGTGGATCGATCTCCGGCCGTGGGAATCCCGGGCCTGCGGAGGGCTTGGGCAGGGAGAGCGTCCGCGCGGTGCGGGCTGCGGATTCTGCTGGCGGCCTTTGTGCTGGCGGTCGCCGTTCATGGTGGTGCGGCCTCTGCGCAGCGTACAGGTCTCGGCGAGCCTGGTGACGCCCTGCGAAGCGGTGCTGCTCCTGCCACGACTGCTCCCGTGAGCGGCCAGGCTGTTACGAGCCCCGCCGCAGCAGGTCCAGCGGCAGTGAGCCCGACCGTGACGACGCCCCTCGGGAGCAGCCCTCAGGTGAGTGGTGGCGAGGCAGCCACGGCTGAGGAAGACGCAGCCGCATCCGCTGCCGATGGAGTCGGAGAGGTGGCTGCTGAGCCGTCTGCAGTCAAAGGTCCCCTGTCGACGTCTGCTGTCCCTGAGCCTGCAGTTCGCGAGGTCGAGCCAGAACTCTATTACCTCGAAAATGAGGCCGGCCGGCTCGTGCCAGTGCCGGGCTTTCAGTACCGCGACTTTGTCGAACTGCTTCGGCTCCGCGAAGGCATGCCCAAGCTTCCCACCGCGCCTGAGGCTGTGCTGGAACGACTTGTGATGCAGGTCGATGTGCGGCCTGGCCAGGTGAATCGTGATCCGCAGACGGACGACATGGTCGCAGGGGCCACGGCTGCAGACGTGGCTGAAGAGGTGGCTGCAGAAGCGGCACCGGACGCCGCTGCTGTTGCGCCCGCGAAGCCTGAGGCCGGCGTTGCCGAAGGACCGGGGAGCCTGCGGATTGAACTCACCGTCATGCAGGCCGCGACGGGCTGGGTGGGCCTGCCCCTCGATCTCTCGGAAGCCCTGTTTACCGAACCACCCGTGCATGAGACCGTCGCTGGCAGCGAGGGCAGGTTTCTTCTTGATGCCAGTCCTGACGGCAGCGGCTACCGAGGCTGGTTTCAAGGGGAACCAGGCACCCGTCACCGCGTGATTCTGTCAGGCAAACTCCCTGTCGAGCGAGCTGGTGGCACCGTCCAGCTGGGTCTCGACGTGCCGCGGGCCAACGCCTCGCAGCTGACGGTCCGGTCTGCTGTTGCTGAGCCTGCCATTGCGGTCGAGCCTGCTGGCTTGCCGCCGCAGCTGAGTGCGGATGCGACTGGGGGCAGCCAGGTGTCGTTGGTTGGACTCGTTGGGCCAACGCGAATACGCCTCTCATCGGAGCAGGCGTTGCTCGAGCCGATGACCGCGGCCCCACATGCCTCGTCAGAACTTGTGGTCACGATCAATGGTCGCCAGGCGAAGACGGAGGCCGTGATCGAGCTGGAGCGTCTGCCTCCTGGGCGTCGGACGTTGACGCTGCAGCTGCCCGCGTTTGCCAAACTTGAAACCCTCGCGGCGCCCGCCGCCCTCGTCTCAATGCAGGGCAGTACCGAGGCGCCGCAGGTGGTGGTTTCGGTCGATCCCGACGCCGCTGGCCGCGCGGTGATCGAGCTGACATGCGAGTCGCCTGTCGAGCCGGATGGTGCGTCGCTGGAAGTTCTCGGCTTCCGGATCACTGAGATTCCGGAATGGAGGCAGTGGGGGCAGGTCAGCGTGCTGGTTGAGGGCGCGTGGCAGCTTGACTGGAATCCGGAAGGACCGTTGCGTCGGGTTGATCCTTCGCTCCCGCTGCGACGTCGCGGATGTGTGGCCGCTTTCGCCTACGACGCCCAGCCGGCGAGTCTGCCCCTGCAGGTACGGCCTCTTCGCAGCCGAGTGGTCGTCGAACCGGAATACCGTGTTCGCGTGGGGGCCACGCGAGTGGAACTGCAGGCGAGGCTGCGGGTGGCTGTCCGTGGTGCGGCGATCTCACAGCTGCGTGTGGGACTCGACGGCTGGGAACTGGAGGACGTCGGACCTGCCGGGCTCGTCGACAGCAGCGCGATTGTGGAGAGCGGCAACACTATTGAGATCCCTTTCGTGCAAGGGCTCAGCGGTGATGCAGTGATCGAAGTGCGTGCTGCTCGCACCGTTGACCGTGATGCGTCACGGGTCGCGTGGACCTTTCCGAGGCCGGTGGCCGACCTTGTCGGTCCTGCGACGGTGGTTATTCTCCCCGAGAGCGACATTGAACTCACGCCCGACAGCGAGGCGATCGACGGGCTTGTTCGCCAGGTCGCATCGCCCGCGTCGACACGAGCCAGTGAGACATTGCCTCCGCTGCTGCGGAGCGAGGCTGCTAACGGCGGTCGTCCTGAAAACGCGGCGATCGCGTATCGGCTCGATGGACCGACCGGCCAGTTTGCAGCTACACGTCGGTTCCTCCCGCGAAGGGTCGCTGCGTCGGTCGCCACCAGGCTTGATGTGCGGCAGACCGAGATCAGTGTTGAAGAGACGCTGCGGTTCGATGTGGCCTATGTGCCTCTTGAGGTGGTGGAGCTGCTCGTACCTGACGCGATCGTGGCCACCGGCACGCTGGAAGTACGGCAGGGAGATCGCCTGCTTGCCTCACAGCCGGCAGTCGATCTGGAGATCGCACCAGCCCCAGACGATCTGACCGACCTCCCGGAAGACGATCCAGAGTCGGCTTCCAGTCGTGACGACGAACTGGCCTCCGACCCCTTGCTCGTGCCGAGCAGTCGCACACGTGTGATGCTGCCCGTGCCTCTGCTGGGAGCGGGTGAACTCAGCGTGCGATACCGGCTTCCGGCGACGCCTCCACCAGAAGAGACCACGCTTGCCGAAGACATCCCACTGGTGATGCCTGTGGGAGCTCGCTTCGGCAAACAGAGTGTGTCGCTTGAGGCTGCCCGCGGGCTCTCGGTGGACGTGCGGGGCGATCCTTGGAAACGCGAAATGGCTGTCCAGGGAACCACCCTGCCACGGAGCTGGGCCGCCAGCAGGCCGCAAGAGACCATTCGGCTGGCAATTGCGGCTGAGCCACAGAGCTTTGGGGAGACTGTGGTCGATGCTGCCTGGTTGCAAAGTCGGTTGCTGGACGACCAGCGTCACGACATCTACCGCTATCGTGTGGCGACATCGGTTGAGCGGCTTGATCTGCAGCTGCCCCCTGGACCGCTCGGTGAGCCCGCTGACCCTGCCGGTGTGCAGGTCTTGCTCGATGGGCGTCCGCTCAGCGATGCCGTGCGGACGGATGGCCGCTTGGTGATCGATCTGTTTGCAGGCGGCACTGTTCGTCAGTACGACATCGAGGTGGTCGTCCGCAGCGACCGACAGTCAGGCTGGCAGCCGCTGCTGCTCGCGGCACCTCTGTTTCCCGAGGGAACAATGGAGCGGCGGTTCTACTGGGAGCTGCAGCTGTCGGCTGACTCGCACCTCCTCTCGACCCCGCGAGGCTGGACCGCTCAGCAGGAGTGGGCCTGGGGCACGATAGGTTTCCTGCCGCGAGCGATTGTCTCCCCAGAGATGCTGAAGAGCTGGATCACACCAACCCACGAGCTTGCCGGAGATCGAGAGCAGACGATGCCTCATGCTGACCGCCGGCTCGTGTTTTCGGGCGTTGGCCATCCCGAAGCCAATCAGCTGTGGGTGCTGCCAACCTGGGTGCTGGTGCTTGTCTGTTCGGGGCCCGTGCTCCTGGTCGGCCTGGTGCTCGTGCAGTGGCCGTTGGTGCGGAAGCCGACGGTGGTGATGACGCTGGGGATCCTCGCGACGGCGGCAGCTGCGGTCTTTCCTTGGCGAGCGTTGCTGGTGGTGCAGGCGGCTCTTCCTGGTGTGATGCTGACGGTGCTCGCGGCCGGCTTGCGGATTGCGTTGCGGTCGACAGGAACCGTACAGACGAGGGCTGAGACACCTATGATCGTGTCGCAGTCGTCCACGCGAACAGCCCTTTCCGCGTACATGCCGGAATCGAGTCGTGGTCGTCGTGTCGCGACGGAGCGGTCGGCCTCGTGAGAGGACATCTGCCATGACCCGAACAGACGTCCGATCGTCGCTCTCCTTTTTTCTGAGAAGTCTCGCGGTGTTGCTGGCCTGCGGCGTTCTGACGCTGGTGCGAGCCGACGAGCCGACTCCGCTGGGCTTCCTCCGGGTTCATGTGCCCCCAGATCGGCTCTCAGAAATACCGCTCGGCTCGGGCCGGTATGTGCCGATGACGCTGGCTGAGTTTCGCGCAGCACTGGTCGATCGGACGTCGCCTGCAGACGTGGAGAGCAGCAGTCTGGGGAGTTCCCCAGCTCGAACCGTGATCGCCGATGAGGTGAGCTACCGACTGATCTGGAATGCAGTGGACGGCTTTCGTGGCACGGCCGAGGTGACGTTGGGGCCAGATATCGTTGGCCTGCGAAGGGCGATTCCCCTGACTGGGCAGGCAATCACGCAGGCGACCTACTCCAGCGAGGCGGGCACCGGTGCTGCGGAAGTCTGTGGGCTTCCTGATGGCACGATGGCAGTGATCGCTGAAGCCGAGGGGACCTATGCCTGGCAGTTTGCGCTGCCGACGAATCCTGGAGGCCAGCTCGGGCCGATCTTCCATCTGCCGCTGGTGCCCGCGGTGTTTACGTCGGTGGAACTGCTGCTTCCGCCGGGCGTTGTGCCGGTGGTCAATGCGGCTGAGGCGAAACGCGTGCCACTGCCTGCGGATGTCGATCTGCGACCGACGCTGCGTGATGACGATGCGGTGCTCGTGGCCTGGAGGTTGGAGCTCGGCCCGACGGAGCAGCTCGATGGCAGCCTGGCTGCCCAACCGCTGCCTGAGGTGCCGCTCTCCTGCTGGAGTCGACTGACTCTCCAGCGGCGGTCGTCAACGCTCTCCACGACGCTCGTGCCGACGGTGCCCTGGACGACCACGACCGTCAGGCTGCGTGTCGATGCAGGCATCACAGTCGTGGCAGCCCATCTCGACGGCATGCAGACAACGAACCCGCTGACGCAGGAGCAGAAGCGAGCAGAGGGTGTGCTCCTGTCATGGCGAATGCTGCCGGACGATGCATCTCAGCAGACTCCCGACGAGCCCATCGTGACGACGATGCTCCTGCAGCTCCCGACCCGGGCGATCGGCACACGACAGCCACTGACACTTGAGTCGATCGCGGCGTTTGAGACCGGCTTTTCGTTTGAGGGCGGCACTGCAACTGAGAGCAGCACCGCGACACGGCTCCCCACGATCGGGCCACCGGAGGAGCTCTGGGCTGGTGGCGGCCTGGTGACCCATCTCGATCCACGGTTTGTCGTGACCGGAGTAACGCCCACAGGATACCTGCCGGTCGATGATGCGGTTGTCGATGCCTGGCCGAACGCTATGGCTGCGACAGACGTCGAGGGGCCGACGCTGGCGTTTGAGGCGCAGGCTGCCAACGCCACGCTCTCCATCAGCGTGGCTCCACGGCAGCCGGATGTTGAGGTCAGCCGTGTCACGACAGTCGATATTTCCGCCGGCTCGGTGATTGGCCAGACTGCCAGCGACGTCACTGTTACCCGTGGTGAGATCTTTGAACTGGTCGGCCAGGTGGCCGCTGGCTGGCTCATCGACTCCGTTGAGATTCCCAGTCGGTCAGAGCCACCGGAGTGGCGTGTGGAGCCCACGGCCCGCGGCAGTCTGCTGCGGATTGGCCTGGTGAATGGTGTGGCCGATGGCACGACTGTGCAGGTCAACGTGATGGGCCATCGTGGGCCCCTGCGGGAAGGAGAGCCCTTTGCAAGGCCGTCGCTGGAGATGCTCACCCTCGATGACGAACAGGTCGCTGCATTGGAGATCCGCACCAATGCCGAGATGACGATCGATGGTGCAGGCGGAGAGGTGGAGTCAGTACCACTGGAGAAGCTGCCTGCAGGCCTCCGTCGTCTTGCGAGTGACAGTGGTGTTCGCTTGCGTCTGTTGGCCACGTCATCGGCTCAGGATCAGAGACTCCGACTCCTGCGACGAAGGCCTCCGATCGATGTGCAGGCGCAGGTGCGGCTGACGGTGCGTGATGATCGATTGACGGAATCATTCACGCTGGAGTGTGCGCCACGCGATGCAGAGATCGACTCGGTGGTGGTGCACTTCTCGGAGCCGACGGGTGATGGAATGGAGTGGTCACTGCTTCCGCCCACCACAGGACAGCTTCTTGCCCGACGCCTGCAGCCGCAGGAACCACGTGATCCCACCCGCGGCATGGAATCGTGGCTGCTGGAGTTGGTGCCACCCGCTCGAGGGGCGGTCACACTGCGGGGCGTGCAGACAGTTCCGTTTGATGGACCAGCCAATGTGCCGCTGACATGGGTCGAAGGAGCGGCAAGCCCGGTCGGAGAACTGCAGATCCGTGATGCCGGTCGGCAACGACCGCTCGTGGTGAACCGCACGCTTTCGGAAATCCCAGGTGTGGCCGGTGATACCGAGCGGTATGCCACGTCGGTCTCACGGTTCTTGTTTGACCCTCGCCGCGACTTAGCAGGAGGCCTTGCTGCAGCACGGATCGTGCCTGGTGGTGACGATGGTGTCGCTCCGCGAGCATGGGCTTGGAATGAGACGACCACATGCTGGTGTCATACGTCAGGCGTTGTGGAGTATGAGACGGTGTTTGACATCGAGAACCACGGTCGCTCGCAGGTGGTCCTCAGTCATCCTCCGGATAAGCAGATTCAGGAAATCCTCGTCGATGGCACCCAGCTTGTTGCGGGTGTGCGGCAGACCTTGGGTGGTGAGACGGTGATCGAACTGCCGGCCGGACGCCGCATGGTTCGTCTTGAAATCCACGCGCTGGCCTCCGCGCGACCGCTGATTCCGGGCTGGCAGCATGCCTGGACTGTCGACCCGGTTGCCGGCGTGATTGACTTGCCGGTGCTGGAGCGTCTTTGGCAGGTGGGGATCCCGCCTGGCCTGCGGATCGCCCACGTTCCCTCGGCTCATCATCGACTGGAGGCCACTCAGGTTGGCTGGGCCGAACGGCTGCTCGCCTCCACCATCCGGCGAGCGGATGCCACACCCGGCGTGGCAGCACGGAGGCCGTCAGAAGCGGCTCTCGTCGGAGGCTTTCGGCTGCATGCGTTTGCTCCGACATCAGGCCGCAGCACATCCGTCGGCATGCTGCTCGTCTCGCGACAGTTGGTGGTTTCTGCAGGAATCGTGATCGCGTTGGTTGCTGGGCTGGCATCCTGGTTCTTCAGTCGTCGGGCTCCGGCGGTGGCGGTGGCTCTCTGCGGGATCACTGCAGTTCTGGCCCTGTGGGTGCCACCAAACGCCTTGGAAGTTGCCCGGGCTGCCTGGTGGGGAGGAACCACTGGCCTCGTACTGACGATGCTGGGGGGACGAAAGACCGGGCCGCTGTGCGTGTTGCTGCTGGCGTGCGTTGCAGGTGAGTCCATCGCGGCAGAGCCTGCTGTCGGTGAGCCGCTGTTGAAGGTATTTGTCACCGGTGACACCGAGGAATCGACCGTGCTGGTGCCAGACCGGCTGTTCCGTGAACTCGGCCGCGGGGTTGATGCGGTTGAGAGCCTGGGCGTGCGAGTCGAGCGTGTGACGGTGGTGGCCGCGGTTCCGGCTGCGGATCCCTCGGTGGCGGCCGAACAGGACAGCGAATGGCTTCTCACGATCGATCTCTCTTCTGACTCCAACACCGTCTGCACACTGCGTCAGCCTGCCAGTGGAGGACAGTTTGTGGCCGGTTCGCTGCAGCTTGATGGCAGTGACGCTGGGGATCTGCTCAACGAGTCGATCTCGGCCGACGGCCGCATCCTGCGGGTGCCACTGGCGGCGCCCGGTCGTCATCGACTCAGCGTGCGAGTGCGGCCGCAGGTGATCTCTGCGGGAAGCGTGGGCACCGCCACGATCGGTCTTCCGGTGGCACCGCAGGCGGGCCTGCGGATCGCTGAAACGGCCGAAGACATCGATGTCGCGTCGTTGCTTGTGGAGCGTGAACGCAACGGCCTGCCAGTTGTGGAGACGAATGAGGCGACAGCTGAACTTCCCGGCGGCCTACTCGATATCGCACGGAGTGACCTGCTGCGTCTCTGCTGGTCGCTGGAAGCAGGAGGCAAGCTCACGGCGGAGCCTCGTGTGCTGGCGGCCCGCAACGACATCACCTGGGAGACTGAACGCTGCCGCGTGGTGGCGAGCTTTCAGTTCGATCCTGGTGACGCGGTGTTTCGCTCATTTGTGATGTCGGCAGATCCTCGCTTGGAGCCAGCGAATGAGGCCCTCTCGGAGGAGGCTGAGTCGGTGACGATTCGTCGCATCGGTGATGGCGCGTGGCTTGTGGAGCGGCTGCAGCCACTCCGTGGTCCGACCACCGTGAGCGTGCCGTTTGTGATGCCGTTGGCCGATCCCGTCGGCGTGTTTCGCGTGCCCGAGGTGCGGATTGTCACGCCCAACACGGCGAGCGCGACACGACTCGTGCAGTTCATCCCTGAGGGGAGTTACGACGCGACCGTTCGTCTACCGACTGGGGTCACGGCGGTGACGCCGAGCGAAGCGGTGAGGGACAGCGGGTGGCTGGCCTGGCGACGAGAGCCGAGTCGGTTGGCGGAGGAACCGGAGCCGGTCAGCATCGCGGTGACGAGGACTGCGACCGCTCTCCGGGGCACCCAACGGATGCGACTCGACACCGAGGGGGACCGGCTCCGCCTGCGGTTCGATGCATCGATCGATTCCGTGGACGCCGCCTTGGGAGCGTTTCGCGTGAGCCTGCCGCCGACCTGGGAGATTCAGCGAGTCGGCCTGGCTCGTGTGACCACGCCACGCAGCGGTGCCCTGCAAGCCACACCACAAGACATCCATTGGGGCCGTGCAGCCGACGGCTCCGTGCAGATCATCCCGCAGCATCCTCGAGCGGGCCGGTTTCGCTTCGACCTCGAAGCCTCCGAGCCGTCGATGACATCCGGCGAGGGGGATCTCGTGATTCCAGGCATCATTGGCCTTGGAGACATCCCGGTCATCGTGGAATGGCCGACGGACGGCGGTCTCCAGGTAGCAACCGGCGCCGGTGGTGTCGCGCTGTCTGCCTCGGAATGGCAGTCGCTTGAGCAGCTCCCCGCGGCCACCCTCCGCTACAGCCGTGTCCCCTCTGCCGCCGAACGCGCCGCGATAGCGGCGGCGACCGCAGCCGGAGAGACATCCAGCGAAGGAGGGCCTGGCAGCGAGCTCAACTCGGCGATCGCGGAGTCGGGTGATGGCTCGCCACGCGTTGAACAGCTGGAAGTGCGGTTTGCGACCGATGAACGAGGGAAAGCCTGGGGCGTTGCTCGGATCGATCTGGTGCCGGCCCAACGGCTCGTGCGGCTCCAGCTGCCGCCTGGCATGCGACTGTTTGAAGTGTTTGTCGATGAGCATCCGTTGCGAGCGCGTCCAGTTGGTGATGCTGCCTGGGAACTCGAACTGCTCGACGTCAGTCGGCCACGCACGATTCAGGTGATCTTTGCTGGTGATATTCGTGAGTCGTTGGTCTCAGGTGTTCCGCTGAAGCTCGAGCCTCCAAAGCTTCCAGGCATTGAAACCCGTGAAGTGCTCTGGATGATTCGCGGGCCACGAGGACTCGATCTGCGGCTGCTCACTCCCTCTGTTCAGCTTACGCCTGACGGCTTTGAAAGTCGCAGAGAGCAGGCCTCGGCTCGGCTGCAGGCGGCGCTGCGACGGGCACTCGAGGGCCGAGACACGCAGGAACGTCGCCGTATTGAAGAGCAGGTCTCATCGATCTTTGAACGCACCGAACTGAGTACGGCGGAGGTCGCCTGGAACCGCACATCCCTGGCGCTCTCAGAAGATGTGTTTGCGACTACCTCGGATCCGAGTGGCGGAATCATTCTGCGGGCGGCAGCCACGCCCACTCCAACCGACTCGTCCCGAGCCGTGGCGACGGCCGTGGCGATTCTGATCGCCGGCGCGACCTGGAGCCTTTCGGTTCGCAGTCCTCTGCGGATGACTAGCCTGCTGATCCAGTTTGGACCTCTGCTGGCGATGGTGACCGGCGTTGCCTGGGCGGTCCTGCTGTCCCCGGCATGGCCAGGTCTGCTGCTCACGGGCGGTGCGATGTCTGTGGTCGTCCGGCGTCTGCTACCGCTGCTACAGGGACCGCTCGAGGCTCGTGGCGGGCTGGTGATCCGTGATTCTGTCCGGCACCGCGTCGACTGAGAAATCGTGGTTTTTCTCGCGATGCAAGACCGTTTCGCACGGTGAAAACGGTCTGGCTCCCGCTGGCGACGCTTCGCTAGGGTTCGCCCCCACGCGTGGCGAGGAGGCCGTCGGCCGCTCGCACAGCCGTCGCGGTGTGGCACGGAAGCCACGCTGCCCGAGCGATCACGCAGCGGTGACGGAGAACAGCGGGCATGGAAGCCAAGCGAAGTGGCCTCAACAGCAGCCGTCTGCGGTGGCTTATGACGATGGTGGTTCCGCTGGCAGCCGTTGCGGCAGTGTGGGGCGAGTTGGCTGAGGCCGCGAACTACAGAACCCCCGACTTCGTGATTGAGGCTCCGACTCCTGAGCGCGCTCGCAAGATCGGAGACGCCGCCGAGCAGTATCGTCACGACCTGGCTGTGGAGTGGACCGGTCGACCGCTGCCGCGATGGGCGAGTCCGTGTCCGATCACCGCAGAAGTGGCCGAAACGCTGGGGGCGGGCGGAGCGACCAGTTTTGTCTTCGACCGTGGAGAGGTCTTTGGCTGGCAGATGACGATTCAGGGCAGCGAGCAGAGGATTCTCGACTCCGTGCTGCCTCACGAGGTCACTCACACGATCTTTGCCAGTCACTTCCGGCAGCCGTTGCCCCGCTGGGCCGATGAAGGTGCCTGCACGACGGTCGAACATCCTGCAGAGCGGGCTCGTCAGCACCGCATGCTGATTGAGTTTCTCACCACCGGGCGAGGCATCGCTTTCCCGCAGATGTTTGCTATGCGGGAGTATCCACCGGATGTGCTGCCACTGTATGCCCAGGGCTATTCGTTAGCTCGGTATCTGATCGAGCGAGGAGGCCGCCGCAAGTATGTGGACTTCGTTGGCCAAGGCTTGGCAACGGGCAACTGGTCGGCTGCCCTGACCGGTTTTTACGGCATCTCGGATGCCTCCCAGATGCAGATGGTCTGGCTCGACTGGGTGCGCCAGGGATGTCCTGCTCCGCCAGCCACGCTTGCTGCGGTCACGCCGCCCCCCGCCGCGGTCGCTCGTGGCCAGAGTCCTGACCCGGTGGCATCTGCTCGGTCGCCGATGCAGCTCGCTTCAGTGCCTCAGCGGCAGTCGATCTATCAACGTGTTGGTGGAAACCCACCCCCCGCGGCGACGCGGGTGATGACGCCTGCTGTGGTGTCTCCTCTGGGGAATCAGCAGCCGGCTCAGCGGACTGCCACGTCGGCCACCAGCAAGGTGATGTGGTAGAAGACCGGGGCGGCAAAGCAGGTGGAGTCGATGCGATCGAGCACGCCTCCATGTCCGGTCACAAGCGTGCCGTAATCGGTGACACCTCGGTCGCGCTTAATCGCTGACATCGTCATGCCGCCGGCAAAGCCCATCAGCGAGATCACAAAGCCAGCGAGTGCTGCCTGCCAAGGTTGATAAGGCGGTGCGGCCCACCACAGCGCTGAGGCGAGCAGTGAGGTGCTCACGGCACTCCCGAGCAGACCCTCCCAGGTGCGGTTGGAACTGACCGATGCGGCCACCAGTCGGCGGCCGATCATGCGGCTCCAGACGTACTGCATGCAGTCGGCAAACTGCACCAGCAGGATCAGGAAGAACAGCAGGCGGAAGTTGGCAGGTGTTGTGGCTGAGGTCACAGGCTCTGCAGCAGCCGCTGCGGCCTCCGTTGCTGCTGCCGTCGGCACGGGCAGCTGCAGCAGAGCGGCGGCAAACGAGAGGCAGTAGACGCAGACCATCAGGCCTGCCTGGATCTTTGCCGTGCGTTCCAGGAAGCGTTTGGAATCTCCTGCGATCGCCACGCGAGCCAATACAAACAGCGTGCCGTAGAGCGGGAGAAACACGCTGAAAACGTCGTAGCGGTCGTAGCCCACCAGCACGTAGTGGGCGGGGGTAAACGCAAAGAACACCCAGAACAGGGCGCGGTGGTCGCCCAGACGCGT
>Ga0181606_10000383_pt1 | contig 36295 bp, 32 predicted proteins | sample 041ome_10_FD_132994 | JGI IMG/M metagenome (GOLD analysis project Ga0181606, IMG submission 132994) | Coastal salt marsh microbial communities from the Groves Creek Marsh, Skidaway Island, Georgia - 041412US metaG (megahit assembly) | ecosystem: Environmental > Aquatic > Marine > Intertidal... | reverse complement strand
CAGTTGTAGGTGAGTTCAAGCTGGGCCTCTGGACTCTCGGGGGCAGCAAGAAAGATCAGGGTGAACCTGCCCGATGGAACCTCCTTGCGACGCATCTCAACGAGTCCTAGGGCCTTGCAATAAAAATCGAGCGAGTCGTCAAGGTTACTAACCCGGATCATGGTGTGTAGGTATTTCATCGCTGCTCCTTGGAAACTCTTCTGGCTTTCGTCGTTATATAAAAAAGTATAATAAGTGCAAATTCCCGCCTGGCCTCGTCCAGCCGAACTCAAGAACCTTATGATCGCCGACCCATGACCACAAAATCCCAGACCAGTGAGGCTGCACCCTCGTCTTATCCCGTAAAGGGTCTTGGCCTATCAGGGCGTATTGCAGCGGCATTTCAGCATGCGCAGTTGACCCCCTTACTCGCTTTGGCTTGTATTTTATTGGGCCTTTTTGCGGTGTTGGTCACACCGCGCGAGGAAGAGCCGCAAATTGACGTCACCATGGCAAACGTCATTATTCCATTTCCTGGTGCATCTGCCCGGGATGTTGAGCAGATGGTTGCCGTTCCCGCTGAGCAAGTTCTGGCTCAGATGACTGGAGTTGAGCACGTGATGTCGGTCTCTCAGACCGGTCTCGCCATGGTCACCATTCAGTTTGAGGTGGGCGTTCCAAGAATTGAGGCACTCGTCAGGCTTTACGATGTCATCTCTGCCAATGCCGACTGGCTACCCCGCGGGCTTGGCGTTCTTCCCCCGGTGATTAAGCCCAAGGGTATTGATGACGTGCCGATTCTGGCGCTGACGCTCCATCAGGGCAATAACAAGGCAAGTCGCCTTGAGCTAGAGCAGCTTGCCAATCGTCTCGAGACGGAACTTAAACGTATTCCAGGCACCCGAGAGGTCAACACCCTGGGTGGGCCTGGGCGTCAGATTCGCGTTGAGCTTGACCCTGCTCGCCTAAGTGCGCGGGGCATCACAATCTCGGAGGTTCAGGCCATTGTGAATGTTGCCAATGCAGGCTCACCGGTGGGGGATCTCCTTATTGGAGAGAAGGCGCTTGCCATTGAAACAGGTCCTTTTTTGCGTAATGCCAAAGATGTGGCGGATTTGGTTCTTGGCATACGGCAGGGGAGCCCGGTTTTTCTCGGTGATGTGGCGCGTGTTGTTGACGGTCCCGCGCAGCCTGAGCGTATGGTCTGGCAGGCTAAACGCTCGGCCCAGGCGGATGACCTCGATTTTTGGCCAGCCGTTACCCTGTCTATTACTAAAAAGCCGGGTGAAAACGCCATTGATGTTGCTAACCAAGTCATTGAACAACTCGATCGACTTAAGGGCACGGTGATACCTGAGTCGGTTCAGGTCGACGTCTCGCGAAATTATGGTGAAACTGCAAATCAGAAAGCCATGCAGCTTATTCAGAAGCTTCTGTTCGCAACGGGGTCTGTTGTACTTCTGGTACTTATCGCCTTGGGTCGTCGCGAGGCCGCCATTGTGGGTGTGGCTGTCGTATTAACGCTTGCCGCCACCCTTTTTGCCTCCTGGGCCTGGGGGTTCACCATTAACCGCGTATCTTTATTTGCACTTATCTTCTCCATTGGCATTCTGGTGGATGATGCCATTGTGGTCGTTGAAAATATCCATCGGCATCAGCAACTCTTTCCGCACAAGTCGCTCGCAGAAATTATTCCAGCCGCTGTTGATGAGGTGGGCGGCCCAACCATCCTCGCTACGTTTACGGTCATTGCGGCGCTTCTTCCTATGGCTTTCGTGTCGGGGCTTATGGGCCCCTACATGAGTCCTATTCCCATTAATGCAAGCATGGGTATGCTCATCTCCTTGGCTGTAGCCTTCGTTGTTACACCCTGGATGGCCTTGCATTGGATGCGTTCCTCTTCGGTCCATTCGTCCAAAGCCCACTCAGGCCCCCCTCTTTGGATCTCACGACTTTTTGCTTTTCTTTTTTACCCTTTTCTTCGGTCGACACGATCGGTTTTTTATCGTCTCGTGCTGGCCATTGTTGTTTTGCTCCTTATTGCCTTTTCGGTCTGGCTTCCCATCAACGGAAACGTTGTTTTAAAGATGCTGCCCTTCGATAACAAGTCTGAGTTTCAGGTGGTTGTGGATATGCCGAATGGAACTCGACTCGAGAAGACGGACGCTGTGCTGCGGGAGATGGCTCAGGCTCTTACTGAATTACCTGAGGTCAACGATATTCAGGTCTATTCTGGCTTGTCTGCCCCGATTAATTTCAATGGACTTGTTCGGCAGTACAACCTTCGCCAGGCTTCTCACCTCGGAGATCTGCAGGTCAATCTGGTGGATAAGTCGATGCGTGATGAGCAAAGCCATGCGATTGCCATGCGCGCACGTCCCTTAGTTCAGGCCGTTGCGGCACGCCATGGTGCGAGAGTGAAGGTTGTCGAGGTTCCTCCCGGGCCGCCCGTGTTGTCACCTGTCGTTGCAGAAATTTATGGACCAACGGATGAGGGCCGCCGCCAAGTCGCTCAGGCAGTGCGTAACCTTCTTGAAGAGACGCCCGGAATGGTTGATGTGGATGACAGCACCGTTGACCCTTCACCGAAGAAGATTCTTGTCATTGACCGCCGTAAGGCAAGCCTTATGGGTGTCTCTCAGCAGGAGATTGTTTCGGTACTTCGCACGGGGCTCTCTGGGCAGTCCGCAGCCTATCTGCACGATGCCACGAAGTACCCCGCTGCTGTGACCTTAAGGCTGCCGGAGGCCAAGCAAGATTCACTTAGTCATTTGTTGGCACTGACGGTACGAACGTCGCAGCGTGAGGCACGGCCGCTGTCGGAATTCGTAAGTGTGGTTGACGCCCAGCGCGAGCAGGTTCGTTATAGAAAAGACTTAGTGCCTGTGACTTATGTTGTAGCGGATGTGGCCGGTGAAAACGACAGCCCACTTTATGGTCTGGCCCAGGCACGACTGAAACTTACAGACTTGCGGGGCGCCGATGGTCAGCCCATTGAGGAGTATTTTATTTCCCAGCCTAAGGACACCTATCGAAACTACTCCTTGAAATGGGATGGTGAGTCGCAGGTTACCTACGAAACTTTTCGTGATATGGGGGCAGCCTATGCGGTAGGCCTGGTGCTTATCTATCTGTTGGTAGTTGCTCAGTTCGGCTCCTACCTGATACCGGTCATCATCATGGCGCCAATCCCTCTCACCATTATTGGGGTCATGCCAGGTCATGCCATGCTGGGGTCGCAGTTTACTGCCACCTCCATGATTGGGATGATCGCCTTAGCAGGAATTATTGTGCGCAATTCCATTTTGCTTGTTGACTTTATTCACTTGCAGCTTGCGCAGGGAGCGAGCCTTAAAGACGCGGTTGAGGCATCGGCGGCAACCAGGGCGCAGCCTATTGTGCTTACCGCCCTTGCGGCCATGACGGGAGCTTTGTTTATTCTGGACGATCCGATTTTTAACGGTCTTGCCATCTCACTTATTTTCGGCATTTTGGTTTCGACAGTGCTCACCCTACTTGTGATTCCGCTGTTGGTCTATTCCACTCATACCAAGCCCAATGAGAGCGCTACTTAAAGGATTGAAAACCATGCGACGACTTCAGCAGCTTTTTATTCTTGTTCTTCTTGCCCATGGTCCAAGCGCTTATGCTCAGACCCTCCTGGAGGACTGGCAGAAGGCTCAAAAGAACGATCCCAGTCTTCGTGCGGCTCAGAAGGAAGATCTCATCGCCCAGGCGCTTAGGATGCAGATGGACGCTCTCTGGAAGCCGTCGCTCGTCTTTTACGGCACTGCAGGGGCCACAACGCGATATTCCATTACCCGCGATGCCAAGTTTGCGGCGCCTGGGTTCTCCGCCTCGGGAGCGAAGTTCGAGACCTGGAATGAGCTGGCAGCCATGGGTCAGGCGAGTATTCAATGGATGCAGCCTCTGCATGATCCCAAGCTCAGGCAGAGGGCCGAGCAGCTTAAGCTTTCTGCAGAGGCTGTTGGGCTCAGCGAGACGCTTGCGCAGCAACGACTTTTGGCAGGGCTTATTGAAAATACTCTAGCCTTCACGCAGGTGACCGAGCGCTGGCGTTTTGCTCAGCGTCAGGTGGCTGTTATGCAAAAGACCTTTGAGGAAATTAGTAAACGACAGCGTCTTGGCGATGCAACCCTGACAGATCGGTCGGAGGCCTTTGAGCGTCTTCAGTCGGCCAAGGCAAGTCTCTCGGGTATTGAGGCCGCTGGGCGGGTGCATGCGGAATGGGTAGCGGATGTCACGGGGAGAGAGACACGCCCGCGTATTCTCAGTCAGGGCCTTTCATCATCGCTCATTAAAATGGACACCATCGAGACCTATGTCCAAGCGATGAAGACCTCTCACCCTCAGCTTAAGCTGCTTCGGCTTGAGCGAGATATTGCCCGTGCACAGGCGGCACAGTTTCTCGAAGGCGAGAAGGCTATGACGGTCCAGGCGGTTGCCTCCGCACAACAAGAATTAGTGACGTCCCGTGACATTCTTCCCTTTGGCTATCAGGCAGGCTCAGCCTTTGTTGGTCTGCAACTCTCGATTCCCTTATCAACCGGGGGTCGAATGACGGCCCAGGAGCGTGAGTGGCTTGCTCGGGCGGATGTTGCTGAAGAAAACCATCAGGCGATGGCGCTCGTTCTTGAACGTGGAATGCGAGATAGCTGGTATGGCTATTGGTCAGCTGCAGAGCGTCTACCCATGCTTGAGCAGGCTATGGAGGCCGGAGCAGAAAGGCTGCGTCAGACCCAGAAGTCTTATCGGGTGGGTGCGCGAACTATTCTTGAGTTGCTGGGTGCAGAGACCGATCATATTGAGGCGCAGCGTTTGGTTTTTGAGACCAGGCTCTCTTTACTGACCTACCGGTCGCGGTTGTCTGCGGCCATGGGCACCCTGGATGAAAGCGATATCGATCGTATCGACCGGTTCTTACGTTAGCGGTTTCGGATGCTCTGGCTCTGACGCTAACGAAGCCAGTTTGGTAAGACCGAGGGCAGCCGCCAATCCAATCCCTAGAACAAGGCTCGACTGAAGCCCCAGACCTTGGGATGCCATCTCAAAGCCAAACCAGACCTGGGTGACGGCGATCAGGAGTACGCTTAAAAGGGCTAAGCCTTGGAGCCGCGTGCTAAGCAGGCCAAGAAAGGCGAGTGCGCCTGCAGCAAGGCTTAAAAGCGCAGCATAAAAGCCAAGGTCACTGAGCACGAGTTGATGGGCCTGGTATTCCATATCGATGTAAAAATAATTGGCTAATAGAATGGCAAGAGCAGTCGGTCTACAAAGCCAACGCCAAGGGCCAAGAGGCGGTAGGCGCCTTGGCTCGGTGGTGGCCTCTGAGACCGGCTTGGGCTCAGAAAAGGCCTGAGGTCGTGGAGTGCCTCCCATACCCGCCGCAGCGCGGGGCAGTTTCAGAAGCCTCTCTTTTGCTGCCTTGTCGCTTTGCAGATGTCGAAGTGTTTTCGCATAGTCAAGAAGAAACCGATGCTCGGCATCGGAGACCGAGAGCCTTTTTGAGAGCTCTTCAAGAAGCTCTGCAAAGCTATGACTAACCAGACACCAGCGATGATTCAGCGAGTCGGCAGCAACCGATTTTGGCCAATAAACTTCGTAAGCCTCAAGTGGAATATCAAAGGCACGGCCAATGAAATCTGTGGGTACTGAAATACCCTTTCGACGATAAATCTCTGCTGCACCTACAGAGTCTCGAAAAAAAACACGCCAGTCCTCGGAGCTGGCTTGTACGAATAGAGGGTGGTGAAGTTGTGGGTCTGGGATGACCCAGAGGGGCTTTTGAAGGGGGAGTCGCGCGCTTAGTGCGACCCCAAAGTCAATAAGCTTTATCTGCGGTTCACCCTCGTCGACTCGATTCACCAGAAGGTTACGACAGGCTAGATCAAGATGGAAGACGCCCTGTTCGCAGACTTTCGTGACCGTATCCACCAGGGGCGCAAGAAGTCTTGAAAGCCAGGCTTTGTAGACGGAGGGGGATTGAGAGAGACTTGCAATCGCTGACTCAAGGCTGGTTCCGTCATGGTCCATCGTGAGGCTTTTCTGAACATGGTCCATGGCAAGTACGCGTGGCACGGGCGCTCCCCGTTGGTGAAGATCAGCAAGTATCTGGGCCTCACGATTAAACAGGTAAGGCTCCTGAAAGACCTTGGTGTGGCTTAGCTTCTGCGCCATATCAGACAAAGTGAGATATCGTCGTCACTGCCGTTACGAAGGGCGCGTTCGCAGAGGCTTTGGGTGAGGAAATTTAAATCCTCGGGGCTTGGGGCCTCACCGCCTATAAGACCAAGGGTCTGAGTGAAGTCGGCCTCCGAGAGAAAGTCGCCGGCCCCATCGGTGGCCAAGACAACGCAGACATCGCCAGTAAGGTTTGTTTGAAAGCAGTGTGGCTCAATGGGAACCGGTGCGCCAATCAACTGGCTTGGGTTACCTTGGCTGTCTTTGTGTCGTGCAAGCCAATGCACGCGTCTCCAGCCTGTCTGTGGTTGACGAAGAAAAATTCCCGCGTAGCTGTCCCCGACACCAAGCAGTCGCACAGACTCGTTCTCAAGCATCGCTAGGCTAACGGTTGCAGCGGACTCCTTTAGATGCGCCTCGATTTTTAGCCCGAGGTGGTAGAGGTAAGCACCAAGACCTTTCGGTATGGGGCTCCTGGCATCTTCGTCGACAAAGAAGCCCTCTCGAAAAACCTCCGGCCAGGGATGTTCCTGGACGAGTGCAAGCTGCCTTACCAACTCCTGGGCAAAGTCGCCACCAAGGGGCGTACCGTTGGCCCCATCGCTTAAAACAAAAAGCTTGTCGTGGGGGGCGGCATGGAAGGCATCAAAGCCTAGGTGACCCTCGGCGCCCTGATTGAGTGAGGTTGCATAGCGAAGCTGCATCGAAGCGAAACAGGGCCCTGTAAGGCCCTAGACGGTGCCGGGACGCGGCGTTGCGCTTGAGGGCGTTGTTCTGCGACCAAGGGCCCTTCCGAGTGTCACGCGCGGAAAGTCGGCGGGGTCGGCGTCTGCTGCCTGGTTACGCGTTTCTGCTGTCATTCCAAAGATGAGTTCGGCCTCGGAATGCCTGGGCATGGAGTAGATGGTTGAGGGGCGGAGCAGCTGGCTTCCTGAGGAGAGGCAGGAGAGGGTTGCCGCATCGTGCAGGAAAAAATAAGTGTCCTCAAGAATATTCATCACCACAAGATGACGTCGGGAGACGTATCGGCCGTGAAGGCTAACAAACTGAAGGCCTTCAAGCTCGGCCTCACTTGGGGGCTCGCGTCCAATGAGAATAGGGCTTCGAAGTTCCAGGGTGCGTTGGCCTTGCGCGTCGTGGATGGAAAGAATAAGGCCTGCACCTCTCGTCTCCGAGGGGCTCGTGCGTCGGGCACCGGTGAGGCCAGGTGTGCCGTTAACTCCGTCCGATGTAGTCTCCGAAGAGCTGATTCGAGAGTGTTCTTTTGCAACAGGACCCTTAAGGGCCACCTGTGCGTGAAACTGAAGCCGTCGCCCGCGTAAAGAGATTTGAAAAGTCTCGTCTTGTGTGGGCTGTTCGAAACTCTGGTCGGTCAGCTGAATGCTCGGCAGAAAGTCTTCGGCGACAACCACCGTTGAGCCCCTGGCTGAGCGATATTCAGACTCTAGAATTGAACGAAAAAAATGATTTCTGAACTCGGGGTCAATCTCGCTATGAACCTGGAGAAACCCCTCGAGTGACTCCGAGGCTTGCTTATCGAGTGGTGTAATAACGATGCCATCGATAAGAAAATGACTTTTATCCAGAATGCTACTTAAATAGTGTTGCTCGCGGCTCTCAAGCTCCCTTAGGACGGCCTGCGACACGACGCCCTTGAGTTCAAGCCCAAGGGCGTCTGCGAAACTGTCGGCGCGCAGCCGTTTTCCCGTTGACGGTGGATCGGGGCTGTTATGGTTACGAAATAAACGCGAGAACACCATCTTTAGGTCTGCTCCATGACGTATTGCTATGTCTAGTCTAAACAAATCAGGCTCACTTGACCGTTTTGCCTGGTGGTTTCCGCTCATCTTCGCAGCGGTTATTAGTCTTTGGGTGTTCTTTCAGCGTCCTCTTAGCACCCAGGTGCGCGAACTTGCGATGGCTCAGGCTGCCCTGGCTGTCTTTCAGCCAAGTGGTGCCCCGGTGCATAGGCTCTCTCCGGGTGCTGCTCAAAGGCTATGTGAGATGGTTGGTTCTCAAGCCTTGCAGCGACTCGACTGCCGCACAGGACTGAGCCTGGATGCTCCGGTCGGGGGCCCTGCCAGTGCCGATGCAAGGGTATTGCTCTCGGCTGGGGCTGGACTTGATGGCTGGATTGAGGGTTATCGTGCTTTACGAGACCAGCTCTCCGCACGTCTTGCAACTGGGGGGTCGCGTACCTGGGTTCTTGCCGGAATTGAGCTTCGACTCGGAGAGCTCGAAAGGCGACGTGTTGGGCTAAGTCCAGGTTATGCCGAGGTCTTTGACGCACTCCTTATCGCCGAGGGGGTTCGCTACAACTCCGTCTCAGGCCAGTTCTCAGTGCAGCGCTGGGATCTGGCTAGACTGCTCGACAGTCCACGCGCTGTGCTTGAGCGTGCCGAGCAGCTCGAGCAGATTCTTTTCTTGTTGCCATGGCTTGTGGGTCTCCTAGCGTTAGTCGGCTGTGGTTTTGTGCAGTGGAGCCTTGGTGCCCTTGCGGGCTTGGTCTACTCGATCTTCTTTGGGCTTGCCACGCTTGGCCTCTTGGTTGTCGCCGATGCCTCTGTTCGATTTGGGCAAGGCTCTCCGGTCTACCTTCTGAACCCGTTTGCGTATGCCCTAGAGCGACAGATTTTGGTTTACCTTGTTGGCGTTGCGATGCCATGCCTTTTTCTGGCTTTTGTCATTTTTCAAGAACGACTCGTTACAAGGGCTCTTCGTTGGATCTCTGACCATTTCATTGTGATGAGCTTTCTTATGTTTGGACTTGCAACCGGCCTTTATAGCCTAGTAAGTCCTGCCGCTGGCTCTGAGGCCATGAAACTTGCCATGGCAGGCTTTGCCGGAATTGTCACCAGCTTGTACGCTCGGCAGGCCTACCTGACTCGGCTGCACGTTCCCAAGGCCTTTACCGTTGTGGGCTTGGCATCGGGTTGCTTGAGTCTGTTTCTAAGCTCCGAGAAGCTTAAACCCAGGTCCGTTGTCGCGGCCGAGCTTCTTAAAGCCTTTGGCCTCATGTTTTTTGTTGGACTTTTGGTGATTGGACTTGCCGCGCTTGTTTTTAGTGATCTTGGGGGAAGCCTTGTTTCGGCAGCCGTTGTTTTCGGCCTTGTCTTTTTACTTTTCGGATTACGAATGGTGTTTGTTGTCTCGGGCTTTGGTCTGGCCGCCATCGGCTTAGCACTCGTGACCGATAAAGTTCAAGGCCGAATCGACCTCATGCTCTCACCCATGACAGCCGCTGTCAGCGACTTCGCTCGACTTATTAAGTTTTCGGAGGCAGCTCCTGCATCAGGCTATGGCCTAGGCTCCTTGCGCTGGTGTAGCAATGAGGGTTCCTGTCTTCCGATTCAAGTCCTGAGTGACTATTTTCCAGTTCTCCTTACTGGAGTCTTTGGCGAGTCATTAACGGTTTTTCTTTTTGCAATCCTGGTTCTGGGTTATTTCTTATTGATGGTGCGCGCAGGGCTTGGTCTAGCCAAGGGTGGGGTGCTTGTTCCTCTGGTTTATGCGGTGGCCTTTTTTCTGCTTTTTTCGTCACTTGTTCAGACGGCTATTACCTTTCTAGGCAACTGGCGCTTGATACCGCTTACGGGCCTCGGTCTGCCGGTTTTAAGCATGGGCTGGTCCTCGATGATCTCGGTTGCCCTGGGGCTGGGTGCATTGGGTATGGCGGAGTATCTTTCCGAAAGTAGGCCCATGCGGCAAAGTGGGTCTTTACCGTGACCTTCTCAAAGCACCTTCTGCGCGGGACCATTGGGATCTTGGCGGCTCTCTGCCTGGTTTTATTTGTTTTAGTGGCAAGTTATTTTGATCGTTTTGCGGGCCGGCCTTACGCAGACGTCGATACTTTTATTCCGCTCGATCGTGTGGAGCGACTAACAAGGCTGGTCTCGTCGCTTCGGGAGCCCTTGTCAATCGTCCTCAAGCCTGCTGCCGATCCTTCGCCCGTAAATGAGTCTGGCCTTTTGAGCCGTCTTCTTTGGTTCGGGGGCAGGGGGGGGGCTACCCCACCTTATTCAGTGAGCTGTCCTGCTCGTCAGCAAGAAGTCTTAGCCGGGCGACTGGCAGGGCAGTTCAATCTCTCCAGGAATGAGGCGGCAGGACGACTAGCTGTTGCCTTTATAGCCTGGTCCGAGGGGGGGGGGAAGGGTTGCCGTGCTTTTTTTGTAGATGCCGACCTGGTCATGCGCTCGCCCTTCTTGCTCGAAGCCAATCAGTCGCTTTCAGAGCCGGCCCTCGAACAGAGTCTTTCGCAGCTCCTCACCGAGCGGGTCGCATGGGATGCGAAGCCCCCTTGCCTGCGTATACGTTCGCCCGACCAGAAACTCGTCTACTTGAAGGGTCCCGCGGGCTACTGTCTGGAGGAGGGGATGGGTCTTGGCAGCGCGCTGGCGTTCGGGAGCTCAAGTCGGGAGCTTGTTAACTTCGTTTATTCAAGGCTTTTTGTTTCCGAGGCGGTTCGTGACGCCACGCTTGAGGCAAGAAGCCTTGAACTCACGCTTCATCCCGCTGTGCAGTCCGTCCTCGATGGCTACGGCGATTGCCTCAAAGATCGTATTGACTGTTCTTGGGCTTCGTGGCCGAATGCCAGCCAGCATCAGACAGCGATTGTCGTGGTTATGGATCCTCGCGGCCAACAGGTGCTCGGCGTGCGGTGTTTCGGCCAGTGCACCCCATCCTCAGGGTTCAATCCACTGGTTGAAGGGGCCCTTGCGCCTCTGTCCTTACCGGTACCCCCGGCATCAATTGCAAAGCTCTTCTATGCCTTGGCCTTCAGTGAGATGCCGTCCACCCGGGCAAGTGAGCGCAGCGAGCTCGCGCTCCAGGTCAAGACCTCGGGGCAACTGGATGGACGCAGCCTTAAGCGCAACGAATGGTGGGAGCGGCTTGCCCTTTGCGACCTTAGGGCGCGTTCTGGTATCGGGCAGACCATCGAGTGCGCCATGGCACGGCGTGCCCAGACTCTTGCAACCGATCTGGGATGGAATCAGTACTGTGAGAAGGCAGGCGATGATTGCGGGCGAGTGCGCCTCTCAGGTGCCAGCTCGGAGGTCATGGGCTATACCGGTTATTTCCGCGCCTTGCCGCCCGTTGGCTCCGCGGGTGGCTCGGGGTCCTCTGTGCTGAACTGGTCGAGCTACAACGCAATTCGCGATGCCGGAGGAATCACCCAGATTCGTGAGCCTTATTTTGCGGCGTCGGCGGCCGTCCAGTCTGTTCTTGGTGCGGGGGATAACCGGGTGTCGGCCTTGGGGCTCGCGAGCCTTGCCGGACAGATTGAGCGCATGTCACGGGGAATGGCACCGCTGAACCCCGTCTTGGTGGTGCCATCCACAGATCGGTCCCAGCAGGGCTTGCCCCTTCGCCAGTTGCGGCAGCAGCAGGCGGCTCGCCAGGTTCGAGAGGCGATGGCGCGGGTCATGATTGGTCCTGAGCCAGGCTGGGATGGGGCTGGCACAGGGCACAGCGCTTTTCTTGCGAGCTTTCAAAGGGGATGTAAGGCGCCCTGTCCTATCCAGGGCAAGACAGGTACCGTCAGCCGACAAGACCGTCGTTTTGCTGGAACCACAACCTTTGCAGCCATCGTGGAGGTCAACCGCCTGACCCGTCAGCTCGGCGAAGACGGTGGGTCGCTAGAACCCGAGGCGTCCTTTGCCTCGAATGAGCAACGCGCAGAGAACAAGGGCCTGCCACCGGTCATTACGATTGGCGTCATTACCATCCCTCGGCAAGATCAACGTCCGTTACCGGAAGGTCACGGTGCGAGTCGCTTCGGCATGCAGTTCACTCGTGACCTTATTTCAGGAGGCTCTTAGTTTTGGACGCAAGCTGGAAGAGCGTTGAGTTTGAAGAAGAGGCAAGCCCTGAGTCAAAGCTGCTGGCGTTTACACTCTTACTGCGCAGCGATTTAAGAATGAACGGCCAGGCAACGATTGCCATCGACCTTCCCAGGCAGGTCTATCAGTCCCTTAGCGCAGATGTCTTTCGCGCCATCTTCTCAGACCTTCTGCTTGAGCGTGATCCTGGTATTGAATCGCGACTTCAGATTCGGATTGTGGACGGCTCTGCGTTTGGCTATGGACGTCGAGCGTCCGACGATCGATAGATTGTCGTTGTGCTTGATGTGCCTTGGGGAGGTGGATGCACCTCGACAGACAGCTTATTGGGTGGCTTAAGCTCAGTGGCTGTTGGCGCCGTCATAGGGGCTGCGGTGGTGGTCGCAGCGGGTCTTTGGGCAGGGGTTGATGAGGAAGCTGCGGTCTGCTCTGCCGATGGCGAATGCTCTTGCGATTCTTGGATTGGCGGACGGGCTGAAGGCGATGGACTGCCTGCTGAGCTTGACGTGCCCTTGGAGCTGAGCTTCTCCTCAGGCTTACCTTGAATACGATCCATAACCTGCCCACAGCCTGTAAGGCTCGCAGTAAGCAGAACAAAAAGGAAGGCGGCGGCCGCCTGAAAAAAACGACGTTCGAGCACGGCTAGCCTACTGCGACGGGCCGGTGCGATGCTGCACACCATTCGCTCCATGACCCAGGGTAGAGCGAGCTTCCGGTAAGGCCAGCTGCCTCCATGGCAAGCAGGTTGTGGCAGGCCGTGATTCCGGAGCCGCAGCTGTGAATAACCTCGGTCGGATCTCGTCCCTGAAGCAGCTGCTCAAACTCGTCACGCAACTGGCTGGGGGCCTTAAAGCAGCCGTCAGCATCGAGGTTGCTGGACGACGGCCGACACACAGCGCCTGGAATGTGCCCGGCGACAGGGTCCAAGGGTTCATGGTCACCTCGATACCTTTCAAGACTTCGAGCATCAAGAACCAAGGCAATTTCAGGCGAGGAGCCCGAAGCCACCCAGGCCTCCATAGTCTCCAGGTTCCATCGTGGGGTCAGGCTTGGACGCAGCGCTATCTTTCCCGCTCTTTTCGGGCCAGGATTGGCACTTGCTTGTGGCTCATCGGCTTGAAGCAATCCGCCTGCAGTTGTCCAGGCCTTCAGGCCGCCATTAAGAACGCCAACTTTAAGATGCCCTATCCAGCGGCAGAGCCACCAAAAGCGAGCTGCAAAAGCGCCGCCCGAATCGTCATAGGCGATGAAGAGGGTTTCGTCCGTACCGCCAATGGCATTAAGCCTGGCAACAAAATCGTCCGGACGAGGAAGAGGGTGGCGCCCCCCATTGAGTCCTGTGGGCTCGCCCGATAGATCTTCATCGACGGACAAAAAAACAGCCTGAGGTAAATGCCCGGAAGCGTACGCTCGAAGTCCTGCGGTTGGATCGTTCAGGTCGTGACGAACATCAACAACAATCACGTGCCCTTCCTGGGCAACAAGCTCAGCTGCGGTGATAAGCGGATTCATCAAAGATCTCGTCGCCGAGCGAGCGGCGGAGGTATTCGTGGAAGTGAAGCATGCCATCCTCCATGGGCGAGTGGTAGGGACCGATTTCGTTACGACCTCGTTGCAAGAGGGCTTTGCGACCACGGTCCATACGGATCGCAATTTCGTCGTCCTCGATAACAGTCTCGTTATAGGCGGCCTGCTGAGCCTCAATGTAGCTCGGCTCAAAAAAAGCGATTTCCTCGGGGTAGTAAAACTCAACAATATTGCGCGTTTCTTGAGGGCCAACGGGATGTAGACTGCTTACAACCAATACCTTGGGATACCACTCCACCATGATGTTGGGGTAGATGGTCATCCAGATGGCACCGAACCGAGGCAGCTTCTGGTCATGCATACGAAGCACTTCGTTTTGCCAGCGCTTGTAAACAGGTGTGGGCCCGCTCTCAAGGCTACTTAAGCCAACAGCCTGTATGTTGTAGTTCTCTCCAAAATGCCAACGTAGTTGCTCGCAATTAACAAACTGACCAAGGCCTGGGTGGAAGGGCACGACATGGTAGTCATCCATGTAGACCTCAACAAAGCTCTTCCAGTTGTAATGGCAGATGTGCTCTTGTTGGCTATGAAAAACATAGCCTTCAAAATTAAGCTGGTCAAAAAAAGGCACGTCTTTTAGCTCGTCAATCAGGGCCTTGGGCCCCTCAAAAAGTAGGCCGTTCCACTCATTGAGTGCTTGGCGCTTCAGGTGGCGACAAGGATCCTCGTCAAAATGGGGCGCACCAATGAGCTCACCCTGCAAGTTGTAGGTCCAGCGATGAAGCGGGCAGACGATTGAGTCGGCCTGGCCTCGGCCTTCAAGCATGACGGCCTGCCGATGTCTGCATACATTCGACAAGAGTTCGATTCCACCATTGTTATGGACGAGAACTCGACCATGGTCCTCAAACGCTAGCGTATGGAATCGGCCAGCTTCGTCCACCATCAGTCGATGACCGACATAACCAGGGCCTGCTTTAAAACAACGCTCGAGCTCAAGATTGAGCACGGACTGGCTAAAATAGCTATGCACTGGAAGTTGTGCTGGACTTGGTGCAAGCCTAGAAAAGGTTCCGACATCCGACATCAGACTCCCTCCCTTAAAAAGAAAGCCCTCTAGTTTAGCCTTATTACTAGTCGAGGCGGCGAAGGCTCGCTTGAATAGTCGTCTAAAATGAAGCCCTTATGGCAAAAAAAGACCATTCCAAGGCCGTTGGGCTCGAAAATCAGGGCCAAGAAGCCCTTGAGTCCATTCAAAACATGAGTTTTGAGCAGGCCATGGCGGAACTCGAGCAGATTTCCGCTTCTCTTGATTCCAATGAGCTCTCGCTTGCCGATTCTCTTGCGGCTTATCAGCGAGGAGGCCTGCTACTTGCCCATGCCAAGGCGTTGCTCGAAGCTGTTCAGACCCAGATCGAGCTTATAGATGAGCAAGGTCGTCGGTCGGTTCCTCGTCAGACCTTTCTTCCAGACGATGGGCCAGTGTCTTCTTAACGATTGGGTGGGCCGCTTCCTTGACTAAGCTTGAAAGCTCTCTGGGCAAGACCGACTTGGCCTCTTGGCGTAAGGCCATCGAGACGCGTCTCTCTCATCATCTCCATCCTACGGGCCTTGCGAAGACCCTACCCTGCCAGGAAAGTTTGGATCGGCTTTGGCAGGCTATGGCCCATGGCGTACTTGGGGGCGGGAAGAGGGCTCGAGGCCTTTTGGTGATGGCGTCCGCTCAGGCGGTCGGGCATCAGCCCCTTTCCGAGGGCTGCCTTGATGTTGCCTGCGCTCTTGAATGCATTCATGCGTTTTCACTCGTTCACGATGACATGCCCTGCATGGACAACGACGCCCTGCGCCGCGGTAAGCCGACGGTGCATGTTGCCTTCGACGAAGCAACGGCCTTACTGGTTGGTGATGCTCTGCAAACCTTAGCCTTTGAGCTCGTGACCGATGCCAGGGGTCTTGATGATTCGACCAAAGTGCAAATTCTGAGGGTTTTAAGTTTGGCAACCGGTGCGCGCGGAATGGCCGGTGGTCAGGCCATCGATATTCATCGCGTGGCCCAGGCCATGCAGCAGCCTGAACTCGAAGAGATGCACAGCCTCAAAACAGGAGCGCTTATTCTTGCAGCTGCTGAGTCGGGGGCATTACTTGGTCTTGGTTTCCAAGCCGCAGAGTCGCCGCGGTATGCATCGATCCGGTCCTTCGCGATGGATCTGGGCCTCGCCTTTCAGGTACTTGATGATCTGCTTGACGTGAGTGCCTCAACCCAGGTGCTTGGTAAAACAGCTGGTAAAGACGCGCAGGCGGAAAAACCTACATTTGTAAAACTGCTGGGCATTGACCAGACCCAAGCGTTGGCCAATCGCCTGCACCTTTCAGCATTTGCCCATATTCAGGCTCTTGATGAAAAAGCCGACGCCTTGCGCGATTTGGCTCATGCATTGACGCACCGGCAACACTAGTTCATTGTTGAGGCTGCAGGGGGAGAGTTATGACCACATTATTAGAGACCGTTCAGAGTCCGCTTGATCTTCGAGACCTTAATCGTCGCCAGCTCAAAACACTGGCCGATGAACTTCGAGAGTTTCTGCTGCACTCGGTTGCAAGCACGGGTGGGCATTTGTCCTCAAACCTCGGTACGGTCGAGTTAAGTATTGCGATTCATCACGTCTACCAGACACCCTACGATAGGCTGGTCTGGGATGTGGGCCATCAGAGCTATCCCCATAAGATACTCACGGGCCGCCGAGAGGCAATGGCGGGTCTTCGTCAGCTCGATGGAATTTCTGGTTTTCCTCGACGTTGCGAAAGCGAGTACGACGCCTTCGGAACGGCACACTCCTCCACCTCCATTTCTGCCGCCCTTGGCATGGCGCTCGGATCCAAGCAAAAGGGTGAGCACCAGGGCCCGAATCGACGTCGCCATATTGCCGTGATTGGTGATGGTGCAATGAGTGCCGGTATGGCCTATGAGGCCATGAACAACGCGGGCATTCATAAAGAAATTGACCTCTTAGTTATCTTGAATGACAACGAGATGTCCATCTCGCCACCGGTTGGTGCAATGAGCAACTATCTCGCGCGGCTCCTCACCGGGCGCTTTTATTCCGCCGCCCGTGAACTTGGTAAGCAGGTCTTAGGCGTAGTGCCTCCCGTTCTTGAGATCGCACGACGACTTGAGGGCGGCGCAAAGAGTCTTATTTCTCCAAGCACGCTTTTTGAGGAGTTTGGTTTTAACTATTTCGGGCCCATCGATGGTCACGACCTTGATGCACTTATTCCGGCGCTTGAGAATCTTCGCGAGTTGAAAGGCCCTCAGTTTCTTCATGTCATTACCCGCAAGGGCAGGGGGTATGAACGTGCTGAAGAAGATCCCATTGCCTACCATGGCCCAGGGAAGTTCAATCCGGCTGAGGGGCTCAAATCCGCTGGCGTATCGAAGCCAACCTACTCGCAGGTCTTTGGTCAATGGCTTTGCGATGCGGCGCTTGCCGATGACCGACTTGTGGCCGTTACGCCTGCCATGCGTGAGGGTTCGGGTATGGTCGAGTTCTCCCAACGATTCCCTGACCGTTACCATGATGTTGCAATTGCTGAGCAGCATGCAGTGACCTTTGCGGCAGGACTTGCCTGCGAAGGCTTGCGGCCTGTTGTGGCCATCTACTCAACCTTCTTACAACGGGGCTACGATCAGCTCATTCACGATGTCGCCTTGCAGAATCTTCCTGTGTTATTTGCTGTCGACCGGGCAGGACTCGTTGGTGCGGACGGCGCGACGCACGCCGGAGCTTATGATTACAGTTTCTTACGCTGCATACCGAATATGGTGGTCATGGCGCCAAAGGACGAGCCTGAATGCCGCGCCATGCTGTCAACCGGCCTTAATCTAGATTGCCCAAGCGCGGTTCGATACCCCCGTGGTGCAGGCATGGGAGTCGATGCCGGCCAGGCCCTTGATCCATTACCTGTTGGCAAGGCCGAGATTTTGTTGAAGGCGGGCAAGGCTCAGTCGGGTCTGCCGCGCGTTGCCTTTCTTGCCTTTGGCAGCATGGTAGGACCATGCCTCAAGGCTGCTGGCCAGTTTAATGCCACGGTGGTTAACATGCGCTTCATTAAGCCGCTTGATGCTGAGCTTGTTATTTCGCTTGCGCAAGACCACGACCTTCTGGTCACCGTTGAAGAAAATGTCGTTATGGGGGGTGCCGGCTCGGCTTGTGCCGAGGCGCTTGCTGCCGCCTCTTGCGGCCAAGTGCCGATGCTACATCTCGGGCTTCCTGACCGGTTTATCGATCATGGTGATCATGCCAAGCTGCTTGCCACTGAAGGGCTTGATGCCCAGGGCATCACGGACTCTGTGGCGGCGCGGGTGGAGCAACTCCTGCAGTCTCGTGGGGACAAGTCGAGAGCGAGTGCTGCATCGCTTACACTAGTGTCATGAATTCTGTAACAGACAAGGGGCTTGCAACAACGGCTTCAGCAGGGCTTTCGGGGGGGCTTCGTTCCGACCAAGTCTCGGGTATGCCTGATGTTCAAGGCGAGCCCGATCGCCGTAACCTTGCCATTGATCGGGTGGGTGTGCGTGGCTTGCGGTACCCGGTTCTGGTTCAGGCCAATGGCCAGGCCCAGCCCTCCGTTGCGGAGTTCGAACTCTCGGTGTCTTTGCCCTCTGGTCAAAAGGGGACCCACATGTCCCGCTTCGTGGCGCTACTCGAGTCCATGAGTAAAGAGGCGGTTTGTCTTTCACCAACCAGCCTTAAAAGGCTTGCGAAAGACATGGTGGTTATGCTTGAAGCCCGTGATGGAACGTTTCACTGTTCATTCCCGTTTTTCATGCGCAAGGCGGCTCCAATAAGCGGGGTTGAAAGCCTCATGGATTACAAGGTTGCAATGTCCTGCGATGTTCAGGCGGGGGAACTAAGCCGGCTTGCTGTCTGCCTGAAGGTTCCAGTCAAAAGCCTTTGCCCATGCTCGAAAGAAATCTCCGATTACGGTGCCCACAATCAGCGCTCCGAGGTCACAGTTGAGGTTTTTCTTAACCCCTCGAAATCCAGCCCGAGTCTTGAGTCTTTGATTCAGATTATTGAGTCACAAGCCTCATGCGAGCTCTGGGGTTTGCTTAAGCGTCCCGACGAGAAATACGTGACTGAGCGAGCCTATGACAACGCCAAATTTGTGGAAGATCTTGTACGTGACGTGGCTCTGTCTGTTCGAGGCATTGAATCGGTACAGGGTTTTCGTGTTGAAGCTGAAAACTTTGAGTCCATTCATAATCACTCAGCCTGGGCGCGCATTCTGGGCTAGTTTGACTAGTCTCTAAAGTTTCCAAAGCCAAGCGGAAGGTCGGTCACCTCTTTTTTAAGCAGGGCAATCACAGCCTGAAGATCGTCGCGTTTCGAGCCCGTTACCCGAACAGCATCGCCCTGAATGGAAGCCTGAACTTTTAGCTTGCTGTCTTTAATAATTCGAACGATCCGCTTGGCATCGTCACCCGCAATGCCGTGCCGAACGGTAATCACCTGCTTAACCCGATCGCCACCCATTTTCTGAATATCAGCAGGCTCAAGAAAACGCACATCCACATTGCGTTTTGCAGCTTTATTTAGAAGGACATCTCTTACCTGGCCCAGCTGGAACTCGCTGTCAGCATAGGCCGTCAGTTCGCGGTTAGCTTGCTCAACCTTGGCAGACGAGCCTTTGAAGTCGAACCGAGTCGTTATCTCTTTCATGGACTGCTCGACCGCGTTACGAACCTCGGTAAGGTCCGCTTCAAGGGTGGCGTCGAACGAAGGCATGGTGCTCCTTTCTATACAAAAACATTGAACGGCGTTACGGCGTGTGGCCCCTTAGGGGCCGTTGTTTAACGACGCTTCTTTGCTGCAATGCGCATACGCAGGGCATTGAGCTTGATGAAGCCGGACGCGTCAGCCTGGTTGTAGGCCCCGCCATCGTCGTCAAAGGTCGAAATCTTGGCATCAAACAGGGAGTAGGGGCTCTCTCGTCCTGTCACGATGACATTGCCTTTGTGAAGTGTAAGCCGCACTCGGCCGGTCACGTTCTTCTGGGTGTGGTCAATAAGCGTTTGGATGGCCAAACGCTCGGGGGACCACCAGTAGCCACTATAAATAAGCTTGGCATAGCGAGGCATGAGGTCATCTTTAAGATGGGTGACCTCACGATCAAGCGTGAGCGATTCAATAGCGCGATGCGCCCGAAGAAGAATGGTTCCACCTGGGGTTTCATAGCAGCCCCTTGACTTCATGCCGACGTATCGGTTCTCAACAAGATCAAGTCGACCAATTCCGTGTTTCCCGCCAATTTGGTTCAGTGTATGTAGCAGCTCATGCGGTTTTTGCTTCTTTCCGTTAATGGCGACTAGGTCTCCCTTTACAAAATCAAGGCTAACCTCCTCTGCCTTCGCAGGCGCCTTATCGATAGGAACTGTGAGTCGCCACATGCCGGACTTGGGTGGTGGTCGATTGGGGTCTTCAAGCACCCCCCCTTCGTACGAGATGTGAAGCAGGTTGGCATCCATGGAGAAGGGCGCCTCGCCTTTCCGCTTTTTGTAGTCCACGGGTATCCCATGCTGATCCGCATAGGCGAGCAGCTTATCTCGAGACAGCAGGTCCCATTCCCTCCAAGGTGCGATGACTTGGACGTTTGGCATGAGAGCGTAGGCACCAAGCTCAAACCTCACCTGGTCGTTACCCTTGCCGGTGGCGCCGTGCGAGATGGCATCTGCCTTCTCTTGACGGGCAATTTCAACCAGATGCTTGGCTATAAGCGGGCGTGCGATGGAGGTGCCAAGAAGGTACTCGCCTTCGTAGACGGTATTGGCTCGGAACATGGGGAAGACGAAGTCGCGGACAAACTCTTCGCGCAGGTCTTTAATATAAATTTTCTTCACGCCGAATTTTTTTGCCTTTTCTCGGGCAGGCTCAAGCTCTTCGCCCTGGCCAATATCCGCCGTAAAGGTAATCACCTCGCAGTTGTACTCATCCTGCAGCCATTTCAAGATAACCGAGGTGTCGAGCCCTCCCGAATAGGCCAGAACGACCTTCTTAATGCCTTTTTTAGCCATAAAACCTGTGAACTCCCATATTGAACAATTGAAAGACTCGAAATGCAGGACCTCGCGATGCCAGAGCCGATCGATGATTTGTTACTGATCGTCCGACAACTCGCCTCGCAACAAAAACTCCATTAAAGCCTTTTGGGCATGAAGCCGGTTTTCGGCCTCATCCCAGACAACCGACTGCGGCCCATCAATAACCTCTGCGGCCACCTCTTCGCCGCGATGTGCTGGGAGGCAGTGCATAAATAGGGCACCGGGCTTTGCAGCAGCAAGCATGTCGGTGTCTACGCACCAGTGCTCGAAGGCCTTACGCCGGACCTCGTTCTCGGCCTCAAAGCCCATGCTCGTCCAGACATCGGTTGTAACAAGGTCGACCCCAGCCACCGCCTGCATGGGGTCTTCGAACTCGGTGAACTGGCCTGTGGAGTGAAGGCCTGCGCGCTCTGGCTCGACCTCGTAGCCAGGTGGGGTCGAGACATGCACCTGAAAGTTTAGAATTTCTGCAGCCTGCAGCCAGGTATTGCAGACATTGTTAGAGTCACCAATCCAGGCAACAGTCTTGCCCTCAATGCTTCCTCGGTGTTCGATGAAGGTAAAGATGTCCGCAAGAATCTGGCAGGGGTGGTATTCGTTTGTGAGCCCGTTAATAACAGGTACTCGTGAGTGGGCTGCAAACCGTTGAATAATCTCTTGGTCGAAGGTGCGGATCATGACCAGATCGCACATCCGTGATATCACCTGTGCCGCATCCTCGACAGGCTCGCCACGCCCCAGCTGGGTGTCACGCGTGTTTAAGTAGATGGCTGCACCACCGAGCTGATGCATCCCGGCCTCAAAAGAAAGGCGGGTTCGCGTTGACGCTTTTTCGAAGATCATCACCAACGTGCGGTCTTGCAAGGGCATATGGCGCACGTAGTTCTTAAACCGCGATTTAAGAATGGCGGTTCTCTTGAACAGGTACTGATACTGCGCCTGGGTTAGGTCTTTGAACTCAAGAAAGTGTTGCATGTTGTTGCCCCTTTACGAGCCCTAGCTCGCTGGGTTGTCGAGGAACCCCTTAATAACTGGAATGAGTCGATTAACCAGCTCTGAGGCTTCGTCGGCATTAATGGTGAGCGGTGGCAGAAGTCGTACCACACGATCGGCAGTGACGTTAACGAGAAGCTTGGCCGCAAGAGCAAGCTTTACGATTTCTGCGCAGGGTCGGTCAAGCTCAATGCCAATCATGAGCCCCTGGCCGCGAATTTCTGTAATTGCCGCCTCGTCCTTAAAGGCCTGCTCCAGTGCTGCTCGTATCTGTTGGCCCCGAGCCGTTGCATTTTCAAGCAAGGACTCGTCCTCGATGATGGCAAGCGTTGAGAGGCCAGCTCGCATCGCAAGCGGATTTCCACCGAAGGTTGTTCCGTGGCTTCCCGGGGTGAACAGAGATGCAGCCTTTCCATGGGCCACAACGGCACCAATCGGCACACCGGACCCAAGCCCCTTTGCCAGTGGCATAACATCGGGCGTGACATTGGCCCATTGATGAGCAAACCAGCGGCCGGTACGACCAATTCCACATTGAACTTCATCGAGCATAAGCAGGACGTCGTGCTGGTCTGCAATGGCGCGTAGGCTCTTTAGAAACGCGACATCTGCCGGACGGATACCGCCCTCTCCCTGAATCGACTCGAGAAAAATTGCGCTTACCTGTTGCTTCTCGCGAAGAGTCTGTTCGATCGCACCAAGGTCGTTTAAAGGCAAATGGGTGAAGCCTTCAACCAGCGGCCCGAAGCCCTTTTGTACCTTGGGGTTTGCGGTGGCCGACAGGGTTGCGATGGAACGCCCATGGAAGCTGTTTTTAAAAACAATCACCTCGGGATGACTGAAACCCTTGTTGTGACCATGAAGTCTTGCCAGCTTCAAGGCCGCCTCATTGGCCTCAAGCCCAGAGTTACAAAAGAAGGCGTTGGTCATCCCCGAGAGCGAGACAAGCCTCTCTGCAAGTTGGGTCTGAAGGGGGATTTGATAAAGGTTCGACGTGTGAATAAGGGTTGCGGCCTGGTCTGCAATATCTTTCACAAATCGCGGATGCGAATGGCCCAGCGTGTTGACGGCAATTCCCGACAGCCCATCCAGGTAAGCCTCCCCCTGGTCATCAAACAACCACGAGCCTTTACCGCGTGCAAAGCCGACGTCAAGTCGGGCATAGGTCTGCATCAAGGGACTCATGCGAGAAGCCTCACGACAAATGAAGAAACGCCACTGGCGGTGAAAATCAACATGGCTTGGGTGCGGTGCAACATCTTGGTTATCAAACTGCTAGCATAGCGGTTTATTGATCAATCATTCATGGCAGAGCTATTTCTCATCGAGGGGCGAACCAACGCCGGTAAGCCCTTTCGGCCCAGCGATTGGGCCGAAAGGCTTGCAGGAGTTCTGTCAGTGTTTCGCCCTGGCTATCGCGGCAACGGCAGTGTTGGTTTTGGTCAGTCGACGGCCGGTTATTCTCCCTACGCCCAGCCGGTGGTCGTTGCAGGCCTCAAATGTGTTGTTATCGATACGCGAATCAAAGAACTCGAGCCGATGGCTTGGGAATTTATTTGCGGCTTTGCTACTGACAATGACTTGCCTATGGTTGCTGCATGCCTTCTTGAAGAAGGCTACAGCCCAAGCCTCACGACGTCCCAATCGCAGTAAATAGCCTCGAAGTAATTTCTTCTACGGTCCCAATGCCGCTGATGCTTGCTAGCTTGGGCGCTGCGGGGTCGCCCGTTGCTGACCAGTTCGAGTAAAAATCGACCAGTGGTTTCGTCTGAAGGTGATAAACCTCTAGGCGTTTTTTAACCGTTTCCTCGCGGTCGTCGTCGCGCTGAATGAGGGGTTCACCGGTAAGATCGTCGTGGCCTTCCGTTTTAGGCGGATTGAATCGAACGTGGTACGTGCGGCCACTTGCCACATGCACACGTCGGCCGCTCATCCGCTCGATGATGTCTTGGTCGCTGACTTGAATATCAACCACCCAGTCAAGACCAACCTGAGCGCTCTTCATGGCCTCGGCCTGTGGAATTGTCCGTGGAAAGCCGTCAAACAAGTAGCCCTTGAGGCAGTCTGCCTCCTTCAGTCTTTCTTTGACCAGATTGATGATGATGTCATCACTGACAAGGCCACCGGAATCCATGACCTTCTTGGCCTCGATGCCAAGGGGTGTCCCCGCCTTTACGGCGGCACGCAGCATGTCACCCGTTGAAATCTGCGGGATGCCAAACCTGTCCTTGATGACGTTAGCCTGTGTTCCTTTTCCTGCACCGGGGGCTCCCAGCAGAATAATTTTCATGGTGCTCTGTCTCCCCCTAAGAAACTGGGTGGTTTTTGATAGATTGCTATTTGGTTATTATAAGCCGCTTGCCCAGTGCGTTCTTACACGCTCAAGGTCTTCTGCGGTGTCAACGCCCGCGGGTGGGGCCTGCTGAAGATGTCTCACGACAATCTTGTGGCCATTCTCTAGCCAACGTAGCTGCTCAAGTCGTTCGAGTTGTTCAAGGCGGCCTTCCGGCCATTGGCCGTAAAGCCCTAGTGCACCGGCGCGGTAGGCATAAAGCCCAATGTGACGAAGGGCGCCAAGGGAGGGCTGCCTTGCATCGGCGGAATCCCTCGTGACAGGTATTGCCGCCCTTGAAAAATAAAGTGCTCGTGCCTGAGCGTCAGTCACCACCTTAACAGCGGCTGGGTTTGCCCATTCCGATGCCGAGGTTATTGGGCAGGCTGCCGTGGCCACGGAGGCATCGGAGCTATGAGCGAGTAGCTCCGCGACGTCGTTAAGCAGCTGCGCTGGCATGAGGGGCTCGTCGCCCTGAAGGTTTACCATGATCCGACCATCGCAAGCCTCGAGTGTATTGGCGACCTCAACGAGCCGGTCGGTTCCACTGGCGTGATCTGGCCGAGTTTTGACAAGCGCGACTCGTGGGGTCTCGCTCAGATCGTCTACGCCTCGAATGCATTCGGCAATGGCCTCGTCATCGTAGGCAAGGACAACCTGTTGGGCCTCTGATCGCAAGGCCGCTCTCACCACATGAACAATCATGGGTGCATCGCCAATCGTCTGAAGTACTTTATTAGGAAGCCGGCTGGAGGCGAGCCGCGCTGGAATACAGACCCAGAAGTCAGCTGGCATCGCTATGGGCGATTTCTATTTCAGGCACGGTAATGGCCTGCTCTTCCAGAAGTAGCGGTATACCTTTTTCGATGGGGAAGCCAAGTCGCTCGGCCTTGCAGATAAGCATGGCTCGACCCGCAGCCCAGTGCAAGGGCTGATGGCAGCAGGGGCAGATCAGAATTTCAAGTAGTTTTGCATCCATAAACAAACTCCAGAGATGACGGTTCAATGGATAGCTCGAGCTGAAGCGACCACCATTCTATGACGCCTGGCAGGCCAGTGCCCGTGCTCGCCTGCCAGGCGAGCTTCACTGCGTCTTTCTCTGTGGTGAGAAGGATGCAGTCTTCCGAAAGCTTTTCTTCTTGCATCCAGGCGCCAATCACCTGTCCGGGGTTGGGATGATGGTTGGCGATCTCGAGCCTGTGTTGAACCGCGAGGCCTAAGGCCTCAAGGCTCTTAAAGAACGCATGGGGCTGCGCGATACCGGCAGCGGCAACGAGCAGGCGCCCACTGGTCTTTAGCCTTTGGCAGCCTTCCTCAAGGCTCATACGTATCTCATGAAGGCCAAGCTTTGGATCCGTTGGTTGACCACTGGGCTCGGGGCGAAGGCTTGGACGCGTCCAGCAGGCGGCTGACCGACTCATCGCGAGCCGCTCGGGACTGGCTAGGCCTAGCCCTTCAAAGAGCTCTTCGAAGGGCTGTCCCGTTGGATGAGCGAGGATCAGCTTTGCCGCTTTCGACTTTGCGCCTGTGTTGTCTGAGGGCTCGCTCCATTGCAAGCCAAGCTCTTTTGTCCACTGCGTACGCAGGGGTCCGTAGGGCAGGCAGTGACCATTGCCAAGTCCTCGATGATCGAGCAGCAGAATTCTAAGATGTGGGTTTAAGCTTGTCTGCGAAAGCCCGTCGTCAAGCAGCCAGACAGTGATCTCTGGAAAGTACTGGGAGAGTTTCGAAGCGGCCGCACACCGGTCTTGCCCAATGGCCACGGGCACCTTGGCACGCCACGCAATGAGCCAAGGCTCGTCCCCCGTATCCTCTGGCGAGACAAGCAAACCCGTGGAGGGGTCCCTGCAGTCAGGCCCAACAACGATTTCGGTTTGACGTGAAGCCCTGGGGCCACCCCGCTTATAGCCTCGACTGAGCACGGCCACCTGATGGCCCTGTTCAGTAAGGGCCCTGGCCAAGCAGATCACCAGCGGGGTTTTACCCGTTCCCCCCATAACAAGATTCCCAACAGCGATGGTTAGCCCTTTGCGGGGCCTATCTGCCTGCCTCTGGAGGCTCTGCCGCCGAGCGGCCTCCATCCGAGTCAGACGGCTGAGGCCATAAAGAAGAGGCAGACTCACAACCCAAAGCACGGCAGAGGCCCATCTCGCCCGAATCAGTCTGCGTTGCAGGCTACGCCTTAAAAGGGCCGGCGCGGCGTCTGCATGGGGTAAGGGCGGAAATGGGCTCGGTGCACTATCTCCAAACCAATGACACCAGAGCCTTTGTTTCAGACGTTGCAGGGTAAGATCGGTAACGGTTGGAAGCATGAGAGAGTCGGGTTCGGGCTCGGCGAGTGGCCCAAGGCTGTCGGCTTGGTCGGGATTTCGGCTTCACATAGTAGTCGCTGACCCGTCAAAGAAGCTGTGGATAACTCTGTGGATAGTGAGCTGTGTGAGCTAAAAGGCTGAGTTTCCTGAACTTTTTTTGCTCGTTTGACAAGGCTTAAGACGCTTGTTCTCAGTTAAGTGACTAAGATTTTAAAAAAATAATCAACATGAAATCAGTGGGTTACGTCAAAAAATATTGCTTTTCGGAAGAAATCGTGCGGGACCGCCTCAAAAATAGGGGAATCTCGAGCAGGTTTTCAGGCCTCAGGCCATCTCTGTGGGTAAGTCGCGTGGGAGGACTGGGCTAGATGGCGGGTTTTCAGCCCACCGCGGGCGAGCAGGGCCCACCCGCCGTCAGTGTGTCTATGCTTAATCGCATGGTGGCTCAGATGCTCTCCCAACGACTTCCCCTTGTGAGGCTACAGGCTGAAATTAGCCAATGCACTCGGGCCTCCAGCGGCCATTGTTATCTGGTGCTTAAAGACGACCAGGCAAGCTTGCGGGCTGTGATGTTTCGGCGTGAGCTTGCCGAGTCAACCGTTCAGCCCATGGAGGGTCTTGCCGTTGAGGCGCTTGCCGCACCAGGCCTTTATGAGCCTAAGGGTGAGTTTCAGGTGAGGTTGCTCGCTTTAAAGCCTCAAGGGCAGGGGAGTTTGTTTGAAATTTTTCAAAGGCTTAAGGCTCGGCTTGAGGCCGAAGGGCTCTTTGCCCCGGAACGGAAGAAGCCTTTTCCAAGGGGGGTGCGCAGGCTTGCGCTAATAACCTCCCCCCAGGCTGCCGCATTGCGCGACATCCTCACCACCCTTCGAAGGGCTGGCCCTCGGCTTGATGTTGCCTTGTATCCCTGTTTTGTCCAGGGTGGAGCGGCACCGAAATCCATTCTCGAGGCGTTGCGGCGAGCCGAGGCCGACCATCCCGATGCCATCGTTCTCTCAAGGGGTGGCGGCAGCCTAGAAGACCTTTGGGCTTTTAACGATGAAGAGCTCGTGCGTGCGGTTGCCCAATGCCTTTATTACACGGTTGCAGGGGTGGGCCATGAGACCGATACGAGCCTTGTCGACTTCGCGGCCGATCATCGGGCTGCAACACCCACCGCCGCTGCAGCCTGGGTCTGTCAGAGAGAGGCTGAGCACCATGAGCGGCTAACAAGCGTCAACGTCCTGCTACGGCGAGGTATTGAGCAGCGGCTTCGGAACGCCCAGCAACGGCTCGATCTTGCTGAGAGGGCCTTGCCCAATCCTCGGCATCGCGTTCAAGCCTGGGCGCGTCGCCTTGAGCAAGGCCGAACCGATTTCTACAGGGCACTCCGTTCGCGCCTTCGCGAAAGCCAAATGGCATGGCAGCAGGGACAACAAAGGCTCGAGAGCCTAAGTCCCACGGGCATTCTGTCTCGTGGCTACTGCCTTGCCTACGACGCCACGGGTGGCCTCGTGAGCCAGGCGCAGGGGCTCTCGCCGGGCAACGACCTTAGGCTACAGTTTGTTGATGGCCTTGTATCAACCAAGGTTATTTCAGTGATTCCCGGTAAACCCCCAGGCAGCTAATCCCGCGTCCGTCGCATAATAAGGACGTGACCGTCGATCAGTTCGTTTTAGCTTTGCGACGGGCATCCATCCCATCCCTTCAAAAAACCTCAATGAGTGGAGTTTCGTCATGGAACATGTCCTTCCCGCCCTACCTTATGCCATGGACGCCTTGTCCCCCCATATTTCCAAGGAGACCTTGGAGTACCACTACGGCAAGCACCATCAAACCTATGTCACCAATTTAAACAACCTGATCAAGGGTACGGAGTTTGAGTCGAGCAACCTTGAGGAGATTGTGAAGCGCTCAAGCGGCGGCATTTTCAATAACGCCGCTCAGGTTTGGAATCACACTTTTTACTGGAATGGCCTTGCTCCTCAGGCCGGTGGCAATCCCTCGGGTGATCTTCTAAAGGCCATCGAGTCAAAGTGGTCAAGTTTCGACGGGTTTAAAGAGGCCTTTACCAAGAGTGCCATTGGTAACTTTGGCTCAGGCTGGACTTGGCTGGTTCGAAAGGCAGACGGAAGCCTCGACATCGTGAACACCAGCAACGCTGCAACGCCTCTTACCGGTGATGACAAGCCACTACTGACCTGCGATGTCTGGGAGCATGCCTACTATGTCGACTACCGTAACCGCAGGCCCGACTATTTAGGAGCCTTCTGGGCTCTCGTGAACTGGGATTTCGCTGCCAAGAACTTTGCAGAGGTCTAAGACCGGCATAAGCCCGACCTCGCCTTTGTTGTAGGGGCATCGCCCTGCTGGGATCTCGCAGTTGAGCTTGTCCTTAGGCTTACTGCGAGACGGCAGCGGGGCGGTTTTCGAACCTGGGCAGGCCTTGAACAAAGTCGCCTACCTTCACGCCTTGTTTTAAAAACCAGTCTCGCTCCATCTCCAGTGCGTAAGGCACAGGCCTTTGCGCACAATGACTGGACTCGGTCAGGGGTTCCATTGGCTCAATGTTTACGATGCGCCCCTGAGCATCGATAAAGGCAACCGAGAGGGCCAGCGGAGTATTTTTCATCCACATGCAGTAAAGCTCTGGCTTAGAGAAGACGAAAACCATGCCATGGTTTTCTTTAAGTGCTTGTCGAAACATGAGGCCGCGTTGCTGAAGGACCGGAGTGTCGGCCAGCTCCGCTTTCACCTTAACGTTTCTAATTTGAAGGGTGACTGATTTAAGCTCTTGCGCGTTGGTGTCCAGCGCCATGACAAGCCCTGGCCAAAGACCAACTCCCATATGCGCCAGCACACATACGTAAGCCAGCGCTCTTGCGCAGTAGGTGGACTTCATAAGCAGAGTAAACTTGCGGATCATTGTTGACTTCATGAAGGGAGTGGCTGTGTCTAGCAAAATTGTCAGGCCGAATCGCGGTGAAAAAATTATGGTGAATACCGATTTCTCGCTCAATGTACCCGATGAGCCGATCATCCCTTACATCGAAGGCGACGGCACTGGCGTTGACATTAGCCCCGTCATGATCAAGGTTGTGGATGCCGCGGTGGAAAAGGCCTATGGAGGCAAACGAAAAATCGCCTGGATGGAGATCTACTGTGGCGAGAAGTCAACCAAAGTCTACGGCCCAGATGTCTGGCTCCCCGAGGAGACGCTTGAGGCCGTTAAAGACTACGTGGTCTCCATTAAGGGCCCTTTAACCACTCCTGTAGGCGGTGGTATTCGCTCTCTTAACGTTGCTTTGCGTCAGCAGCTCGACCTCTATGTCTGCCTTCGCCCCGTTCGTTACTTTACGGGGGTGCCTAGCCCCTTGCGAGAGCCAGAGAAGGTGGACATGGTTATTTTCCGCGAGAATTCCGAAGACATTTATGCGGGGATTGAGTATGCGGCCGAGTCCCCGGAGGCCAAGAAGCTTATTCAAATTCTAATTAACGACTTTGGCGTTAAGAAAATTCGTTTTCCAGAGACCTCGGGTATTGGCATCAAGCCTGTCTCTCGCGAGGGGACCGAACGCCTGGTTCGTAAAGCGCTTCGGTACGCCATTGATAACGATAAGCCCAGCGTGACCCTTGTTCACAAGGGAAACATCATGAAGTACACCGAGGGCGGTTTTCGTGATTGGGGTTATGAGCTTGCCCAGAGGGAGTTTGGGGCGAATCCTATAGACGGTGGGCCTTGGTGCGAATTTAAGAACCCAAAGACAGGTAAGCCCATTGTTGTGAAAGACTCCATCGCAGATGCCTTCCTGCAGCAAATTCTTCTTCGCCCATCGGAGTACAGCGTTATTGCCACGCTCAACTTGAATGGCGACTACATCTCAGACGCCCTCGCCGCGCAGGTGGGGGGTATTGGTATTGCCCCAGGTGCTAATTTATCGGACAGTGTTGCCATGTTCGAGGCGACCCATGGTACGGCCCCGAAGTACGCGGGGAAAGACTATGTGAACCCAGGGTCCCTCATTCTTTCGGCAGAAATGATGTTGCGTCACATGGGCTGGATTGAGGCGGCAGATAGCATCATCCAGGCCATGGAGAAGGCCATTGCTACGAAAAGGGTGACCTACGACTTCGCTCGACTGATGCAGGGATCGACGCAGGTTTCTTGCTCGGAGTTTGGGCAGGTCATGATCGAGCAACTCTAGAGCGCCAGGGGTTTTAGTAGGTATAAAAAAACCCGACTACCGCTAGGTAGTCGGGTTTTAAATACTAGAAACCTTAGTTTTTGTGGCTCGGAGTTTAACCCTGAGGCACGATATTCGAAGCCTGCTTTCCCTTGGGCCCTTGAACAATATCGAATTGAACCTTTTGGCCCTCTTTCAGGGAACGAAAGCCGTTGGTTTGGATTGCTGAAAAATGAGCGAAAACATCTTCGCCACCCTCATCGGGGGTAATGAAACCAAAACCCTTTGCGTCGTTGAACCACTTGACTGTACCTGTAGACATAACTGCAAACCACCTCACAAAAAAACAAATAAAACGCACGTCAAGAGGCCAACTTCGGACAGAGAAACCTGTCAATATCATTTGATACGAACAGCCTTCGCGCACCTTGCGCCGTACCTTTGAGGCATGCGAGCCACAAACCACGTATGAATATAGGCCAATGCAAGCGGTTTGTCCAACCTTATTCACGGTCTAAAATCAAGTTTTTACACCTACATTCCTAGGAAAAACCTGGCAAGCTTGCTCATGGCTTCAAAACCGGCTTTACTTCCCGACCAATCTGACCTTCCGGTGCTAGAACGCGCACCCGCCAAAGTCAAGCCCCCGCCTCTTTTTACGGTCTATCTGTTGAATGATGACTACACCCCGATGGAATTTGTGGTCATAGTCCTGCAAAAATTCTTTTCAATGGGTCGTGATCAGGCCACTCTAGTGATGTTGAAGGTTCATCGTGAAGGTAGGGGTGCCTGCGGCACTTATCCCAAAGAGGTGGCTGAGACGAAGGTTGAGCAGGTCAACGGTTTTTCGCGGATGCATCAGCATCCACTGCAGTGCACCATGGAGGAAGCATGATTTCTCAGGAACTCGAAGTTAGTCTGCACATGGCCTTTGTCGAAGCGCGGCAGCAAAGGCATGAATTCATAACCGTTGAGCACCTTTTACTGGCCCTTCTTGATAACCCGTCAGCCTCTGAAATCCTGAAGGCCTGCGCGGTCGACTTCGAACTGCTGCGCAAGAATTTAACGGGCTTTATTTCCGAGAATACGCCCGTCATTCAGGGCTCCGAAGAGGTTGATACACAGCCCACCCTGGGCTTCCAACGGGTCATTCAGCGGGCCATCATGCACGTGCAGTCCACCTCGAACGGCAAGAAGGAAGTCACAGGCGCGAACGTTCTGGTTGCCATTTTTGGAGAGAAGGACTCTCACGCGGTCTACTACCTCCATCAGCAAGGCGTTACTCGACTTGACGTGGTGAACTTTATTGCCCACGGCATTACCAAAACACCGCCGTCACAGACACCCACCGAGGAAGCAGCCTCGAGCGGTGAGGGGGAGTCCTCCTCGGGCCCCAGTTCGTCGGGCTCGGGCTCCTCAAGCTCCGGGCAGCCCTCTGCGCTCGATCAATATACTCAAAATCTCAATAAGCTCGCTAAGGCCGGAAAAATCGACCCGCTCATCGGTCGAGAGCATGAGGTGGAGAGGGTCATTCAGGTTCTTTGTCGTCGTCGCAAGAACAACCCCCTGCTTGTTGGCGAGGCGGGCGTTGGCAAGACAGCCATTGCCGAGGGTCTTGCCTTTCGAATTACCGAGGGCCAGGTTCCTGAGGTCTTAGAGTCCGCCACCGTTTATTCCCTTGATATGGGAGCTCTGCTTGCGGGAACTAAGTACCGGGGGGACTTCGAGCAACGTCTCAAAGCGGTGCTCAAGCAACTCAAGGCAGACAAGCATGCCGTGCTTTTCATTGATGAAATCCACACACTGATTGGGGCAGGTTCGGCGTCGGGGGGAACCCTTGACGCCAGCAATCTCCTGAAGCCCTCGCTCTCCTCAGGCGCTCTTCGTTGTATTGGTGCCACCACCTACACCGAGTACCGAGGTATTTTCGAGAAAGATCACGCGCTCTCACGTCGCTTCCAAAAAATTGACGTGGATGAGCCCTCGGTTGATCAGACCATCCAAATTCTTAAGGGGCTTAAGACCCGTTTCGAGGAGCACCACGGTGTTCGCTACCAGGCCGGCGCGCTCACTGCAGCCGCAGAATTGTCTGCCCGGTACATCAACGATCGGCATCTGCCCGATAAGGCCATTGACGTGATTGACGAGGCCGGTGCTGCACAGCGCATTCTCCCGAAGAGCAAGCAAAAGCGAACCATTGGCAAAACGGAGATCGAGGAGATCGTCTCGAAAATCGCCCGTATTCCGCCGCAGACTGTGAATACGGATGACCGTCAAGTGCTGGCCAAGCTCGACCGTAACCTCAAGAATGTTGTGTTCGGACAGGACGCCGCCATCGATGCGCTAGCGGCCGCTATTAAGATGGCGCGCTCTGGCCTTGGAAAGCCCGAGAAGCCTATCGGTTCGTTTTTATTTAGTGGGCCTACTGGGGTAGGCAAGACCGAGGTCGCGCGACAGCTTGCCTACCTGCTTGGTATTGAGCTTATTCGCTTCGACATGTCCGAGTACATGGAGCGCCACGCGGTGAGTCGGCTTATTGGTGCGCCCCCGGGCTACGTGGGATTTGACCAAGGAGGGCTACTCACCGAGGCCGTTACCAAGAAGCCCCATGCTGTTTTGTTGCTCGATGAAATTGAAAAGGCGCACCCCGACATCTTCAACATTTTGTTGCAGGTGATGGACCACGGCACTTTAACGGATAACAACGGCCGTAAGGCTGACTTCCGAAACATCATCATCATAATGACCACCAATGCGGGCGCGGAAATGTTGAATAAGCGCGTAATTGGCTTTAGCAATTCCCGCGAAGCGGGTGATGAGATGCAGGAGATAAAGCGCGTTTTTACCCCCGAGTTTCGCAATCGTCTCGATGCCATTGTTTCCTTTAAGTCGCTTGATGAGGAGATTATTCTTCGGGTGGTGGACAAGTTTCTTATTGAGCTTGAGTCCCAACTTCAAGACAAAAAAGTTGACGTTGCCTTTTCAGAGTCTTTGCGACGTTTTCTTGCCAAGCAGGGGTTCGACCCCGCTATGGGTGCACGTCCGATGCAACGCGTTATTCAGGACAAAATCCGCCGTGCCTTGGCCGACGAGCTACTCTTTGGCAGACTCGTTAATGGTGGCCGTGTCGACATTGAGCTTGCAGACGATGGCGAAACCGTTGAGCTCTTTTTTGAGGGCGATAAGCCTCCCAAAAAGCCTTCTGCGGGGCGCGCCTCAGGCGGTGGCGGCAGCAAGCCGCGACCCAAGCGTAAAGAGCCCGCCGAGGTTTAAGCGCGGTCAGGCTTGCTCGAACAGGGTGAGGTTCGTTCAGACGTCCCTGTCTGTTTGTTTAGACAAGTGCCTAGGGTTTACACGGGGTTTGCCGCAGGTAAAGGGCGTATACACTTTTGCATATAAATAGATGTCTCTCCGTTTGCTAACGGTAGGGGCAAAAATAAAAATCACCGTGTAGTGCAGTTGTTTTCACTTTAGGAGGAATCATGCGAAAAGTTTTTATCGCCTCAGCAGTTTTGCTGGCTGGCATGGCTACCGCGCAGGCATCAAACTTAAATCAGGTCCGGTACATGGCGGCAAACTGCGCCAACTGCCACGGCACAAACGGAAATAGCGTTGGCGGTATTGAATCGCTTGCAGGCTACGACCGAGACAAGTTCATTTCTGTCATGAAGGCTTTCAAATCCGGAGAGAAGCCCGCAACCATCATGCATCAGCTCTCTCAGGGTTACACCGATGAGCAGGTCGCTGCGATGGCGGATTTCTTTGCAAGTCAGCCAAAGAAGCGCTAGGACTAGGGTTTTGGCGTATCTCTGACAGACTCTTTGTCTTTTAAGACAGTCTGTCACTGTTAATTACACGTGAGTTCAGGGAGTTGACAATGAATAAAGTTAAAGTGAATCGCCGTGGTGTGTTGAAGGCAGGTCTAGGTGCAGCTGCTGTTGCTTCAACCGTGGGCTTATCAGGCTGTGCCACCTCTGGCGGTGGTATGGCGGGTTCAAGTAGCAAAAAGCTTGGTCGAGTCGTCGTGGTGGGTGGTGGTTTCGGGGGTGCTACTGCTGCGAAGTACCTGAACGAGTGGAGCAGTGGTGCCATTGAGGTCACTCTTATCGAGCGTCAGAAAGAGTTTTATTCCTGCCCGATCTCCAACCTGGTTATTGGCGGCGTTCGAAAAATGAACGAGATCACCCGCACTTACGAGGGACTTGAGCGGCGTGGAATTAAGATGGTCTACGACGAAGTGACGCAGATTGACCCCGTCAAAAAGGTTGTGATGACGGCCAAGGGTGCTTCTATTTCCTACGATAGGCTAGTCGTCTCCCCAGGTATTGATTTTCGGTTTGAGACCATTGCCGGCCTCAATGCTGAGGCACAGAAGGTTGTCCTGCACTCCTGGAAGGCGGGCCCGCAAACAGTTGCGCTTCGTGCCCAGCTCGAGGCGATGCCCAATGGCGGTACATACGTCCTGACAGTTCCCAAGGGTCCTTACCGTTGCCCCCCCGGACCCTACGAGCGAGTCTGTCAGGTGGCCAATTACTTCAAGCGTGAGAAGCCAAAGAGCAAGGTGCTTGTGCTCGACAGCAACCAGAAAATCGTATCGAAGGGAGCCCTCTTTTCAAAGGCCTGGAAAGATCTTTATCCCGGGCTGGTGGAGTATGTTCCCAACATGAACGTCACCGAGCTCGACCTTCGTAATAAGACACTTATTACCGAGGTGGGTGACCGCATTAAGGGCGATGTCTTAAACGTCATTCCTCAGCAAAAAGCGGGTCAGATTGCCTACGCGGCGGGCCTTGTTAACGTGAATAATCTCTGGGCCGGGGTGGACTGGCTGACACTGGAGTCACAGGTTCACAAGAATGTTCACGTGCTGGGTGATGCCACCTCTGCAGCAGCGGGTATGCCCAAATCGGGGCATATGGCCAACCAGCATGGAAAGATGGTTGCTGCCGCCATTGTCGAGCTTATGAATGGCCGTACACCCCAGCCTCATATGCTTGCTAATACGTGCTACAGCTTCGTTGATGAGAAGAATGTGGTTCACGTGGCTGCCGTGTACAACTATGATCCTGCTAAGAAGACAGTCGTTAAGGTGAATAAGGCTGCTGGTGGTCTTAGCCCCACACCCAACGAGCTTGAGGGTAAGTACGCGTTAAGCTGGGCTCGCAACATCTGGGCTGACATGCTGACCTAAGTTTTATTCTTTTTGAGGGGCGGGCAGTCTGCACCGCCGATTTCGGGCATGATTGAAGGTTTGGATCATGCCCGTTTTCTATGAACGCCCTTGAAGAACTAAAGCGCTATACACGCGTTGTCGCAGACACTGGCAGCTTTGAGCTGATGCGTCGCTTTCAGCCGCTTGATGCCACAACGAACCCCAGCCTCATCCTGAAGGCCGTCGAGTCAAGTCAGTACAGACATCTCGTGCGCGATGTGCTGCAACAGTCGCGCGAGCAGACTACCGAGAAGCAGGTCTTAAGACTTTTGGTTCAGTTTGGTCGAGAGATCCTTGCGATTATTCCGGGCCGGGTGTCAACCGAGGTCGATGCCGCCTTATCCTTTAATAGAGAGGCCACCATTGAGCAGGCCGATGAGATCTTGCAGCTTTATTCCCGGCACGGCGTTAGCCCTTCCCGCGTCCTTATAAAAATTGCGGCTACCTGGGAGGGCATTCGCGCTGCCGAGGCCCTTGAGCGACGGGGCATTGCCTGCAACCTGACGCTTCTCTTTTCAATGACTCAGGCCATGGCCTGTGCCGATGCAGGCGTAAGCCTTATTTCTCCCTTTGTGGGTCGTATTTCCGATTGGCACAAGGCGCGGGGTTTGAGCTGGGACAGTGTGAATGAGGACCCTGGCGT
>Ga0181606_10000382_pt1 | contig 36319 bp, 27 predicted proteins | sample 041ome_10_FD_132994 | JGI IMG/M metagenome (GOLD analysis project Ga0181606, IMG submission 132994) | Coastal salt marsh microbial communities from the Groves Creek Marsh, Skidaway Island, Georgia - 041412US metaG (megahit assembly) | ecosystem: Environmental > Aquatic > Marine > Intertidal... | reverse complement strand
TCCTGATCCTCGAATTCGACGCAGACGGCGCCCTCCAAGTCATCGGCAGCGTCAACGGCAAGGTCTGATACAGACCCAACCACACACAGCAAAGGGCCCCGGGGCAACCCGGGGCCCTTTCGCTTTCCCGTCCACCTGCAGATCACTCAGGCACCACCTCGGTCTGGCACCGTGATCATCTGCTATAACCGCTGCCGATGGAGCGCTTCTCATGACTACCTCGACACCACCCGCTGTCGCGCTTGATGGCATCTGGAAGAGGTTCCCCGGCGTGATCGCCAACCACGATGTCACCTTGTCGGTCGATCGGGGCACCATCCACGCCATCGTCGGTGAGAACGGCGCCGGCAAATCAACACTCATGAAGACTCTGTACGGCATGCACCGACCAGATGCCGGAACGGTTGCCGTGAACGGCACTGACATGCACATGAAGTCCCCTGCCGATGCCATCGCCGCGGGCATTGGCATGGTGCACCAGCACTTCATGCTGGCCGACAACTTCTCCGTGCTCGAGAACATCATCTTGGGCAGCGAACCCGCCCATCGGGGCGTCATCGATGCCGCCAGTGCACGTGCTGACCTCACTGAGTTGATGCGCACCGTCGGCGTCACCCTCGATCTCGATACCCCGGTGTCCGAACTCGGCGTCGGAGAACGCCAACGCGTCGAGATCCTGAAAGTTCTCTATCGCGGTGCGGACATCGTGATTCTGGACGAGCCGACGGCAGTTCTCGTGCCCGAGGAGGTCGACGAACTCTTCGCCACTCTGCGTCGACTCGTCAACGACGGAACCACTGTCATCTTCATCTCCCACAAACTTGACGAGGTGCTGCAGGTCTCTGATGCCATCACTGTGATGCGTCAGGGCACCACAGTGGCCAGCGTGGCGCCAGCCGACATCGATCGGGCCGGTCTGGCCGAACTCATGGTTGGATCCGAACTACCGACTCCCGGCGGTCGTACGACCGACATCGGCGAGACCGAGCGACTGACAGTTGCCAACTTGTCCGTCGTTGGCGCTGACGGCCGATTGGTAGTCGAGGACGCCACCTTCGCGGTGCGCGCTGGCGAGATCGTCGGCATCGCCGGGGTGGAGGGCAACGGCCAATACGAACTGTGCACCGCGATCATCGGATTGCGGCCCGCCACGGGCACGGTGATAGTGGATGGTGATGACATCTCCACTGCCAGTGTGCGCGACCGCCACGATGCCGGTGTGGCCTACATCCCCTTCGATCGCCACCGAGAGGCGCTCATGTTGAACTCGTCGCTGTGGGAGAACGGACTCCTCGGACGCGAGGCATCACCAGAGCTGTCGACCGGCCCCTTGGTGAACATCGGCGCCGCACGCTCCTCCACACGCGACATCATCGACCGCTTCGGCGTTCTGACCCCCAACGAGACCGTGCCCGCCTTCGCCCTGTCGGGTGGCAACCAACAAAAACTGGTGGTTGGACGCTCCATGATCACCGAACCCGCCGTGCTGATAGCTGCACACCCGACTCGTGGTATCGACGTTGGCGCGCAGGCCGCCGTGTGGGCTGAACTCCGCGATGCACGTGATGCCGGATGCGCCATCTTGCTGGTGTCGGCCGACCTCGATGAGCTCATCGGCTTGTCCGACACCTTGCTGGTCATGTTCGACGGCCGCATCGCTGCCGAGGTTGACCCCGACGACGTCAGCCCCGCCATTCTCGGCGGCTATATGACCGGTGCCACCACCGGAGCGGCCTCATGACCGACACCGCCACCACCGAACGCCCAACCGGCCTGAGCGGTCTCCTCTCGCGCATCACAACCGGCAGCAACGCCGGCAGCCTCCGCACCTCACTGACCACCGTCGCCAGTTCGCTCGCCGCAGTGGCGATTGCACTGTCGATCTGTGCGGTACTGCTGCTCGTGACCGGCAAAAGCCCGGTCGATGCGTATTCCACCATCTTGGAGACCGCTGGAGATAGCAACAAATTGCTGGAGATGCTGCGGCGGTCAACACCGCTGATTTTCTCAGCGACAGCAGTTGCTGTCGGGTTCAAAATGAATCTGTTCAACATCGGGGTCGAGGGCCAGTACCTCTTCGCAGCGCTGATCGCCGCCGAAGCCGGCAGCAGGGTGTCGCTGCCCGCCGTGGCACACATTGTGTTCATCCTTCTGGTCGCAATGGCGGCCGGTGCGCTGTGGGCATCGATCTCGGGCATTTTGAAGGTGTACCGCAACATCCACGAGGTGATCTCGACGATCATGCTCAACTACATCGCGTTGTCGGTGATCCAGTGGCTATTCGAGAACTTCTTCCGTGATGACACGGTTGAAGGCCTGAACGTGAAGACCACGATCATCGCGGAATCCGGCCAGATGCCCGACCTCGTCGACGGCCGACTGAACGCGATGTTCTTGGTTGCTCTGGCGACGGCCGGCGCATTCTGGGTGCTGGTGTACCGCAGTCGTTTCGGCTTCCGACTGCGCGCCAGCGGATACAACCCGAACGCTGCTGAGGTGGCCGGTATCGGTGCACGCCGCATGGTCATCGCGGCGATGTTGATCTCGGGAGCGATCGCTGGACTCGTCGCGATGTACAGCGTGATCGGCGAGACCTACGCCTACGGTCCGAGTGCCACACCGACGCAGTTCGGATTCGCTGGCATCACCGTTGCGTTGCTGGGCCGCAACCATCCAATCGGCATTGTGATCGCGGCTCTGCTGTTCGGTTTCTTGGACTCGACATCGGCGGTGCTGCAGTTGGCTGACGTGCCGAACTCGATCGTGAAGGTCATGCAGTCGATCATCGTTCTGGCCGTCGTCGTCGTGAACGAAGCCACCATCCGCCGCCTGAACGCGCGCACCGCTGAACAGATGCGAGCACAGACCGATTCCGGGGAGGCATCGTGAACCTTCTGCAGCGCATGCCGCGCATCGTCACCATCATGGTCGTGTTCGTCGTCACGATGTCGGTCGTACGAACCTGGACCGGTTTTGACGATCTCACGTCGTCGGGCACCATCGGCGCCACCTTGCGTCTCACCGTGCCGATCTTGCTGGCCGGCCTCGCCGGCCTCTGGGCCGAGCGTGTGGGGATCTTGAACATCGGCATCGAGGGCATGATGATCCTTGGAACCTGGTTCGGTGCGTTCGGCGCATGGAAGTTCGGCCCGTGGGTCGGCCTGTTGTTCGCAATTGGCGGCGGGATGATCGGCGGCGGTATTCACGCCATCTCAACGATTCGCTTCGGCATCGACCAGGTAATTTCAGGTGTGGTCATCAACCTGCTCGCCTTCTTCGGCGTGCGGTATCTCAGCGAACTGGCCTTCGTTGGCCAACCCCAGGGCGGCATCAGCCAATCTCCCCCGCAAACATCAGCCATCGGCCGCTTCGATGTGCCGTTCCTGTCGGGAGGTCGTATCGGCGGCTGGACCAGTCCGGACATCCTCGGCAACCTTGAGGAACGCGGATGGTTCATCATCGGCGACGTCGCCGGCATTGCGCGCGGCCTGACCAATGGGGTGTCGTGGGCGTCGCTGATCGCCATCGTCTTGGTCCCACTGTCGGCATGGATTCTGTGGCGCACCACCTTCGGCCTTCGGCTTCGGTCATCGGGCGAATCACCGGAGTCGGCCGAGAGCCTTGGTGTCAACGTGATCCGCGTTCGTTATCAGGGACTGTTGATCTCCGGGGCGTTCGCAGGTCTCGGTGGCGGATTCTTGGCGATTGTGTCGTCGTCGTACTACCGCCAAGGCCAGACCGCGGGCCGTGGCTTCATCGGACTGGCCACGATGATCTTTGGCAACTGGCGCCCCACCGGCGTGCTCGGCGGGGCCGCGGTGTTCGGATACTCCGAGGGCCTCAAACTGGTGGCAGGAAACTCGATCACCGGCCTGTTCTTGTTCATCGCGATCGTCGCCGCACTCGCAGCTGTGACGGGGCTTGTGCGGGCGTCGATGCGCCGCACCCTCGCGGCTGCAGCTGTGGTAGCGGTGGCGATGCTGGCCTATCTCACCGTTGACGAGGTGCCAGAGTCGCTCACGCAATCACTGCCCTACGTGATCACCCTGGTGGTGCTCGGAACTGCGAGCCAACGATTACGACCGCCGGCACGCGCGGGGGTTCCGTACCGACCGGGTAGCGCTCACTGACATGGCGTTGACGGTCGACGCCATGTCAGTGCGGGCCGCTCCCAAGGCACTCCTACATGATCACCTCGATGGCGGGCTACGGGTGGCAACCGTGCTCGAATTGGCCGACCGCATCGGCTGGACACCACAGCTACCCACCACCGATCCAGATGCGCTGCAGGCCTGGTTCACTGCCGGGGCGGCCTCGGGCGATCTCCTCGCCTATCTCGCCACCTTCGAGCACACCTTGGCGGTGATGCAGACCGAGGACAACATCGAACGCATCGCCTATGAGGCCGTGCACGACCTCGCTGCCGACGGCGTGGTCTACGCCGAGATCCGCTTTGCTCCCGAGTTGCATGACATGCCACTCGCATCGTCCACCGCTGCCGTCACCTCGGGCATCCGGCGCGCCGAAGCTGAACTGGCAGGAACCGGCCACACCATCGTCACCTCGGTGATCGTGTGCGCTATGCGCACCGAACACCGTTCCGCAGAGATCGCCCGATTCGTCGATCGTATGCGTGAGATCGATGACCGGGTGGTTGCGTTCGACTTGGCGGGCGCCGAGACCGGCTTTCCCCCATCGATGCATGCCGAGGCCCTCGAGATTGCCCGCACCGCGCATCTGAACATCACACTCCACGCCAGCGAACCACCCGACCTTGAACTCATCTCGGATGCGCTGCGTCACGGCGCGCACCGCATCGGTCACGGGGTGCGACTCGACCGTGATGTCTCACGCGTGGATGGGAAGTTGCACCTCGGCCCGCTCGCACGCCACATCTACGACCGGGGCATTCATCTTGAGATGGCTCCCACCTGCAATACACAGATCGGTGCCGTCGCCTCTGTGGCTGACCACCCGGTGATTCCATTCCTCCGACACGGATTCAATGTTGGGGTCAACACCGACAACCGGTTGATGAGCAATGTCTCCCCCACAGGAGAACTCATCGCCCTCCATGCCGCGCACACGTTGACTTGGGATGACGTCCATCAACTCGTGTCGAACGCCATCGGGTCGGGCTTCGCGCCGCGAGAGGTCCGCATGGGCGTGCTGCGCGACATCGTCGACCCCTGGTTCAACGCTGCGCGCTAGCCATCACCACACGGTCGCTCCGACCGCGGCAGGCCTCGCAGACGGTCGGATACGCTGCCCACGTGGGACACCTTCTCGATGATGCCCAGATCGCCGCTTTTGACCGCGATGGTGTACTCGCCATCGAAGGGTTTGTTGGCCCGGATGCACTGGCCGAGTTACGCCAGCGCGCCGACGACATCGTCGATGCCTGGGAACCAACGGCTGCTGCAACTGTCTTCACCACCGAGGACCAACAGCGTCGCTCCAATGACGAGTTCTTGTCATCAGGCGGACGCATCTGGTGCTTTCTCGAAGAGGGAGCCGTCGATGCCGAGGGGCATCTCACCCGCGACAAGTCACTTGCGGTCAACAAGATCGGTCATGCCCAGCACGACCTCGATGACGTGTTCGAACGGTTCAGCTACACCGATGACCTCACCGGTGTGGCCAGCGATATCGGTCTCAGCGATGCCGTTGCGTTGCAGAGCATGTACATCTTCAAACAACCGGGCATCGGTGGTGAAGTGTCATGCCACCAAGACGCCACCTTCCTCTATACCGATCCGCTCTCGGTCACCGGATTCTGGTTCGCGGTTGAAGACGCAACACTGGACAACGGATGTTTGTGGACCGCACCCGGCCGGCATCGTGACCCACTGCGCCGCCAATTCCGTCGTCGCGGCGACAACGACGACGGCACCGAATTCGTCGATCTTGACCCCACACCGCTGCCGGCTGCGCCAGACGATTTGGTGCCCCTCGAAGTGCCCGCGGGAACGCTCGTCGTTCTCGATGGCCGGCTACCCCACTGGAGCGACGTAAACCGCTCACCGCGTAGCCGGCATGCCTACACCCTCCACTGCATCTCTGCAGCCGCCGACTATCCCGACTGGAACTGGCTGCAGCGCGGCGATGACATGCCGCTGCGTCGCCTGGACCGCAGCGACCGGTGAATCCTCCGCTGACCCCAGACCTTGCGCGACGCGCACCAAAGGCGCTGCTGCACGACCATCTCGATGGTGGGCTGCGCCCGGCCAGCGTTGTCGAACTCGCCAGCGAATTCGGCTACGACGGGCTGCCCACCCATGACGTCGACGAACTCGCGCGCTGGTTCAATCGCGGCGCAAAACGCAACGACTTGGTGCTCTACCTCGAAACCTTCGCTCACACCGTGGCGGTGATGCAGCATCGCGATGCGCTCGAACGGGTCGCATTCGAATGTGGACGTGATCTCGCCGATGACGGCGTGGTCTACGCTGAGGTGCGTTTCGCCCCCGAATTGCACGTCGAGGCCGGACTCACCCTTGACGAGGTGATGGACGCAGTCATCGCCGGCTTCACTCGCGCTCAAGCCCCGGGCGACATCACCATCGCCGTGATCTGCTCGGCGATGCGCACGGCTGCGCACAGCATGGATATCGCTCGGTTGGCCACCCGATGGCGTGATGCCGGTGTGGTCGGATTCGACATCGCCGGAGCCGAGGCCGGCCATCCCCCATCACGCCATCTCGACGCCTTTCAATTCGTGCAACGGGAGAACTTTCACTCCACCATTCATGCCGGCGAGGCATTTGGCCTGCCGAGCATCTGGGAGGCCCTCCAGTACTGCGGTGCGGCACGGCTTGGTCATGGGGTGCGCATAGTCGATGACATCGAGCCCGGACCAGACGGTGAACGCCTCGGTCGTCTCGCCGCATTCGTACGTGACCGCCGCGTGCCACTCGAGTTGTGCCCCACGTCGAATGTGAACACCGGTGTGGTGCCCACGATCGCCGACCATCCAATTGGCCTCCTGCGACGATTGCGCTTTCGGGTGACGGTGAATACCGACAACCGCTTGATGTCGGATACGTCAATGTCGAACGAGATGGTGCAACTGTCACAGGCCTTCGGCTGGGGGCTCGCCGATGCCGAATGGCTGACCATCAATGCGATGAAGAGTGCGTTCATTCCGTTTCCTGATCGAATACGGATTATCGATGGCATTGTGAAGCCGCGCTACGCGCTGCTGCGCTCAGAGGCCGACATGGGGGCACGGTGAGCGTTCGGGTCACTGTGGTGGATCACCCGGTGGTGGCCGACACCTTGGCGATCATCCGCGATGCGTCCACGTCGACCACCGATTTCTCAGCTGGCATGGGCCGCATTGCCCAGGTTCTCGCTCTGCACGCCACCGCCGACCTTCCCCTAGAACCGGTGTCGGTCCGGACCCCACTGGCGATGACGTCTGCTCACCGTCTGGCTGCAGATGTGGCGATCATCCCTGTGCTCCGTGCCGGCCTCACCATGGTGGAAGGGCTTCGCGACCTCATCCCCACCGCCGCGGTGGGCATGATCGGCATGGCGCGCGATGAGCACACCCATGTGGCCAGCACTTACCTGGAACGCCTGCCCGCCGATCTAGCAACGCGCCGGGTGATCATCACTGAACCGATGATCGCCACGGGAGGCTCGCTCATTGATGTGGTCCACCGATTGCGCCAGGCGGGTGCCACCGGTGAGATCACGGTGATGTCACTACTCGCTGCACCAGAGGGCCTCGCCCGGGTGCAGTCAGCCCTGGTGGATGTCCATATCGTTGTGGCTGCGATTGATGAACGCCTTGACGACAATGCTTTCATCGTGCCCGGACTCGGCGACGCGGGCGACCGTGCCTTCGGCACCATCTGACGCTGACGCATCCCCATGACTGATAGTTCTGGGCCCTGACGCTGGCTTCAACTGTGGGCGCGCAAGAGCAGTGCCATCTCGTCGGCTGCTGCGCCCGGGTCGACGCCCACGCCCTCGGCGTAGATCTTCACCTTGGGTTCAGTGCCACTCGGGCGCACCTGCACGCGACACCCGCCCGCCAAACTCAGGCGCAGCAACATGGCATCGGCAAGGTACGTGACGTCGGTGACCGGTTGGCCACCAAGCGTGGACGGTGGGTGGGCGACAAGAGCGGCGACCGCCTCATGTCCCACCGGCGTCCCCACCGAGCGTTCGGCCAGAAGGTGTTCGCCGAATCGATCAGCGATTACCGCGAGACGATCCGCAATGGTGACCCCCTCGCTGGCTGCGACAGCGGCGATCTCGGCCATCATCACCGCCGCAGAGATGCCGTCTTTGTCGGGTGGTGCCGGGCAGACGAGATACCCCAGGGCCTGCTCGTAGGCGAAGACCGCACGCAGATGGGGGCGTTCGGTAATTGCTCTGGCGATCCACTTGAAACCGGTCAGAGTTTCGGCGTGATGCACGCCATAAGCGCTGGCCATCCGTGCGAGTAACCCCGATGACACCACCGTGGTCACCACGAGCCGATCGTCGCCCGTGGTATGCGCCAGCACATGATCGGCAAGCAGCCACCCGATTTCATCGCCGGCCAGTCGACGCCACTCGCCCTCGCCCGTCGGAATCGCAACGCCGAGACGGTCGGCGTCGGGGTCGTTGGCGATCGCGATTGTGCACCCGGTGGTGCGCGCCAGATCGATCACCGCATCCATGGCGCCCGGTTCTTCGGGGTTCGGGAATGCCACCGTGGGAAAAGTGCTGTCGGGGCTGAATTGCGAAGTCACCACATGAGGTCGACCAAGGCTGGCACGCTCAAAGACGGCACAGACCGTGTCACCACCGACACCGTGCAGAGCGGTGTATGCCACAGGAACCGCATCGACATCCAGGCGATGCCGCACGCCCGCGACACGCTCGATATACGCCGAGAGGACATCTGCGGGCACATCGATGATCAACGGGTCGTCACGAGAGGCCATGGGCACGCACGTGGGGTCGACCGCATCGATGGCCGCAGCGATCGCGGCGTCGACCGGAGCGACGATCTGGGCGCCTCCTGCGAGATACACCTTGTACCCGTTGTCCTCAGGCGGGTTGTGCGACGCGGTCACCATCACCCCAGCGGCGGCACCTGTCGCTGCCACCGTATGAGCCAACACTGGGGTGGGCACAGCACCATCGATCCACCACACGCGTAGCCCGCGCGCCGCACATACCGCCGCGGTGTCGGCAGCGAACAGATCGGATTTGCGACGAGCATCGCGGGCAACGACGATCCCGGACTCGGCAGCACCAACAACAGTTGCGAGCACATAGTCGGCTACACCGGCGGCCGCTGCCCGCACGACGAGCCGGTTCATTCGATTACGTCCGGCACCCACCGCGGCGCGCAGTCCTGCGGTGCCGAACTGCAACGGTTCAGCGAAACGGCGAGCCACCTCTGCGGGGTCGGTTGCCATCAAGTCGGCCAATTCGCTGCGTATGTCGTCATCGGGCTCGGCAGCAAGCCACTCGGCGGGATCGATGTTGTGGGCAGCGCCCATCAGATCAACGTCCGCAGCTCCACCAGTGGGCGCGGGCCGACGTGGGAGATGATCTCACCTGCGGCGATTGCCCCGAGGCGAGCGCAGCCAACGGGATCATGCCCATGGGTCAGCCCGAAGAGAAAACCAGCAGCGAACAGGTCGCCCGCGCCGGTGGTATCGACGACCTTGGGCACCGGGGTTGCTGGCACCTCAACGAGGCCGTCAGCGGTGGCCACGAGTGCTCCACGTGCACCGACGGTGATGGCCGCCATCGCACAGTCGGCTCGCACCGCGGCGACCGCCGTGTCGAGATCGTCGACCTCGTAGAGCGAGCAGATCTCGTCGGCATTGCCGAACAGCACATCCACCTCATCGGCGACGAGACCGACGAAGTCCTCGCGATGCCGATCGACACAGAACGAGTCGCTGAGCGTGAGCGACACGAGGCGACCGGCGTCATGAGCAATCGATGCCGCCCGTCGAAACGCCGCCTTGGCATCGTCACGATCGAACAGGTATCCCTCCATGTACAACACCGCACCGGCCGCAACGACTTCGGCGTCGATGTCATTAGGAGCTAACAGACTCGATGCGCCCAGATAGGTATTCATCGTGCGTTCGGCATCGTCGGTAACGGCAATGATGCAGCGACCCGTCGGCACGTCGGCGTGCTGTGCAGCACGCGCGAACCGCACACCCACCGCACGCAGATCATGGTCGAAGACACCACCGAGGTCGTCGGCAGACACCTTGCCCACATAGGCCGCAGAGCCACCCATGCTCGCCACGCCGCAGACCGTATTCGCAGCCGATCCCCCGCTCATCTCGATCGCGGTCGGCAACGCGCGGTGGAGTTCGAGTGCGCGATCGGTTTCGACAAGGGTCATGGCCCCTTTCACGAGCTCGTGACGCGTCAGAAAGTCGTCGTCGACATGGGCGATCACGTCGACGAGTGCGTTTCCGATACCGACGACGTCGTATCGGGGCGCTGATGCCGTCACCCGCGCCACGCTAGTCGCCGGTCCATCCGGCTCCTACGCTCGTCAACGTGAGCACCACAGCAGACCCCCACCGCCTCCCACCTCATGCACGACCGGTGCACTACGAGGTGGAGTTGTCACCCGATCTGACCACCTGCACGTTCAGTGGGCACGTCGCCATCACGGTCGAGGTCACCGAGGAGACCGAGGCACTGGTGCTGAATGCCATCGATCTGGAGCTGGAGGCCGCCACGATTGACGGAACCGCGGTCGCCACCGGACTCGACCCCGAGACCGAGCGGCTCACGCTCACCGCTGACACACCATTGAGAATCGGAGGGCATGTGATCAACGTCTCGTTCTCAGGCGTGATCAACGACCTTCTGCGCGGCCTCTACCGATCGACGTTCACCGATGACGATGGTAACGATCGGGTCATTGCCACAACCCAGATGCAGGCAACCGACTGTCGGCGAGTGTTTCCATGCTGGGACGAACCAGAAGCGAAGGCCACTTTCGGTATCACTCTGGTCGTCGACGACACCCTCGTCGCTGTGTCGAACGGTGCCGAAGTTGCCCGCAGCCCTCGCGAGCGCGGGCGTGTTGCAGTGACATTCGCCGACACGATGCCGATGAGCACCTATCTCGTGGCCATGGTGGTGGGCCCGCTCGAGATCACCTCGGTGGTGGATGTGGACGGCATCGACCTCCGCGTGGTCCACGTGCCCGGCAAGGGAGACCTGACCGGCTTCGCGATCGACGTTGCGTCGTTCTGTCTGCGGTGGTTCCAGAACTACTACGGCATCGCGTACCCGGGCGACAAAGTGGACCTGGTGGCATTGCCGGACTTCGCCGCCGGCGCGATGGAGAACCTCGGGTGCATCACGTTTCGAGAGAACCTGTTGCTCGTCGACCCTGCATCCGCGACGCAACCCGAACGCCAGGTCGTTGCCGATGTGGTCGCCCATGAGCTCGCCCATATGTGGTTCGGCGACCTCGTCACCATGCGCTGGTGGAACGGCATCTGGTTGAACGAGGCCTTTGCAACCTTCATGGAACTCGCGGCCTGCGATGCCTACCGGCCGGACTGGGAACGATGGTTGTCGTTCGGCTTGGAACGCAGCGCGGCGTTTGAGACCGACGCACTCACGAGCACACGCCCCATCGAATTCGACGTGCGGTCCCCCGCTGATGCCGAGGGCATGTTCGACATCTTGACCTACATCAAAGGCGGTGCTGTGCTGCGCATGCTGGAGCAGTATTTGGGCCCCGAGAGGTTCCGCGATGGGGTGCGCCACTATCTCGAGACACACAGCTATTCGAGTACCGAAACCTCCGACCTGTGGGATGCATTGGAGACCACCAGCGGTGAGCCGGTGCGGCGCCTCATGGACTCGTGGATCTGGCAACCGGGTCACCCCATCGTGTCGGCGAGCGCTGCCGATGACGGCACCGTCACCCTGCGCCAGCAGCGTTTCTCATGGTCGGACGATGCCAGTGACACGACCTATGTCGTGCCGGTAGTGGTGCGGACCGATGCCGGAATTCAACGGTTGTTAATCGAGTCGGAACCGGTGAGCATCACTGTTGGTACGACCGGCGCGGTCGTGGTCAACCATGAGGGGCACGGTTTCTACCGCGTGGGCTACGACCACCATCTGCGTGAACGACTCGTCCGCAACCTCGACTCGCTCGAGGTCCTCGAGCGATACCACCTCGTAGATGACCTATGGAATGAGGTACTCGCCGGCCGTGCCACCGCAGAGGACATGTTGAACCTCATCACGGCAATGAGCGCCGAGAGCACTTTGGCGGTATGGCAGGCCATGATCAATGCCCTACGCCAGCTCGCTCGCGTGATGCCCGAGGAGCGTCGCGCAGGCTTTGCCACCACCTGCGCCGACATCTGCCGCCCTGCGCTCCGCCGCCTTGGTGATCCACAGCCCGGAGACACTGAACTCGATGCCAGCCTGCGTGGCCTGCTGATCCGGACGCTCGGAACCCTGGGGGCCGATTCCGACACCATCGCGTATTGCCGGTCCACGGTGAAGCAGGCCCGTGCCGGCGCATCGGTCGATGCCGAGGTGCTGGCTGCGGCCACCGTCGTGGTCGCCCAGCACGGCGATGCAGCCGAGCATGCAGCACTGGTGGCGGCGTTCGAATCGGCAGACACGCCACAAGACCAACTGCGCAACTTGTATGCCCTAGCCGAGTTCGACGATGCCGATCTCGTCGAGGCCACCGCGCGGTTCGCGCTGACGTCATCGGTTCGAACACAGAACGCTCCATTCGTATTGCGAGCCTGCATGGCCAACCCCGCCGGTGGACGGCGGGTGTGGGACATCATCAGCGACGACTGGGACGACATCAACGAACGTTTCCCCACCAACACCATTGTGCGGATGGTGGACTCGGTGAAATGGCTTGTCGACGATGATGACCTCGCCGACGTTCCTGCCTTTTTCGCCGAGCACCCCATTGCACAGGCCGCGATCACACTGCGTCAGATCCTTGAGCGTCAACAGGTCAATGCAGCAATGGCACGCCGGGTCGCGACCGAGATCATTGCCTCGTGAGGGAATGGCATCGCGTACCCCGACGTTGCACAGAGCACGTCATCGGTCCACCGTTGATGTTCCCCCCAATTGAAAGGACCCCTCCTATGCGACGAGTACTCGCTGTGGCCGCTGCGGCGGTCGCGATCCTCGCCCCCTCGGTGGCATCGGCCGACGGCCATGCCGACGAGACCTCTGTCACCTTGCTGCACGGCATCCCCGAAGTTGTGGTGGACGTCGCGGCCGCTGGCGCCACCGTGGTGCCAGGCTTCGAGTTCGGCGACACCTTTGACCTGACGCCGTTCGCGGGCACCTCCATCCCCGGCGTGACCGCGCTGCTGGCCGGCACCGACACGGCTGCCATCGGTCCCATCGACTTCGATGTGCCGGCCGAGGGTAACTGGACCGTTCTCGCTCATCTCGACGCTGACGGTGCACCCGCCATCGCTGTGTTCGAGAACGACACCTCGATGACCGCTGCCGGAGAGGGTCGCCTGACGATCCGCCATGCTGCTGCCGCTCCTGAGGTTGACGTCGTGCTCGGTGATGTTCGCCCGGTGGTGAACGCTGCCAACGGCGACGAGGCCGTTCTTGCCCTGCCCGCAGGCGAAGTCGCTGGTGCGCAGATCGCGCCGACCGGTGGTGACCCGATTGTGGACGTGCCAACCGTTGAAGTCGTTGCCGGTGAAGACCTCATCGTCTACGCCGTTGGATCTCTCGCCGATGACACGTTCACCTTCCTCACCGAGGTGATCGAAGTGGGCGCCGAGGCCCCGGCCGCGGTCAACACGGGCGCTCCCGTCGACAGCGGTGTGAACCCGACACTGCTCGCCCTCGCCGCTGCTGCCCTCATGGCCGCCGGCGGTGTGGTCGTGCTGCGTCGTCGCGACACCGTCTGAGACAACACTGATGGACCCACGGGCCGACTCCGCGACTACCGCGGGGTCGGCCCGTGGCCGTTCTCTGCTCGTACTCGCCGGGTTGTTGGCGGTAGCTGGCATCGTGCTCGCGATCGCCGGTTTGCAGAGCTCGCGAACCGACGACTTTGGGACTATCACGGCGATCACCACATCGGTGCCACCCTCAACGGGCACCGCTGCGCCAACGACCGTGCCGCCGAGCACCGGCGTCCCCGCGGCAACAACTGCGAACGACACCGCCGATGTCGCGGCGATCATTGCGTCTCTCAACCCCGACGACCGAGGATCTGCACTGCCCATCCCGCCCCGTGAGCGTTCCGAACCGGTCAGAGTTCTGATCGACCGTTTGAAAATCGATGTGCGCATCATCGATGTGGGTACGACTCCGGAGGGTGAACTCGACGTCCCCGATGTGGACGTTGTTGGTTGGTACCGGCCAGGGTCCGCTCCGGGAGAGGACGGCGCCACCGTGCTGGCCGCACACGTGACCTGGGGCGACCAATTCGGCCCATTCCTCGAACTCGGCACCCTGGAAGCCGGTGACCGGGTCCAGGTCACCGTCGATGGCGGCGAGGTGATCGAGTATCAGGTCACCGAGCGACACCAATACCCGAAAGACGCTCTGCCACCCGATCGCATCTGGACGACCGACGGTCCTGAAACGCTGGTGCTCATCACCTGCGGAGGCGAGTTCGACGATGACATCCGCCGTTTTGACGACAATGTCGTGGTCTACGCCGAACCGATCACTGCCTGAGTTCGCTCGTTCGACTCACGTCGCGCCAGGTGAGCCATCGCCGATCACACCGGATGCCACTAGGGCATCCAGTGCTGCGTCGTCGTAGCCGAGGGCGGCCAGTACATCACGGGAGTGCTCTCCGATGTCGGGGGCAACTCGGCGGGGACGTGGTGACGCGCCAGCGAAATCGATGGGGGTCGCCACCATCTGCCGCGATCCGTCGTGGCGTTCGGGAACATCAACAATCGCCCCGGAAGGACCGATTTGCGGATCGGCCAGAACATCCTCGATCGAGTTGACCGGCGCCCAGAACACATCGGGTTCGCCGGCAAACGCCGCTGCCCAATGGTCGAGATCTCTGGTGGCGAACTCAGCGTCGAGTAGTGCGATTAATTCCTCACGGTTTTTGAAACGCCCCCGTTCGGTGGAGAAACGTTCATCGTCGAGCCATTCCGGATGTCCCATGGCTCGCGCCAGCGGTGGCCAGTGACGGTCGCTGGCCACACCGACCAACCACAGGGTGCGCCCATCAGCACAGGTGTAGTTATTGGCCATCGGGTTTGGGGCGCGTCGCCGATCGACCAACGGCGCGGTCCGCCCCCAGTCGAGCGCCACGTTGAGATCAAATCCCAGCATGTACACACCTTGGCGCAGTAGCGATGTGGTGACGAGTTCACCGCGACCGGTGCGTTCGCGTTGGAACAACGCGGCCGCGACGCCACCGGCGAGGGTCATGCCGGTGGCGTGGTCACCCATCCCGCCGCGTTGGACAGGCACCTGGCCGTCCGGTGTCCGCAAGGTGTCGGCGATACCGGTGCGGGACCAGAATGCGGCCAGGTCATAGGCGGCGCGGTCAGCATCAGGCCCTTCGGTGCCATATCCAGTGATATGGCCGTACACCAGGCGCGGATGACGCGCCATCACGGTGGGTGCATCAAGACCTGCGCGTTGCAGGGCCCCGGGACGCAGGTTGGTGACGAAGACATCGGCGTCGACGAGCAGGCGTTCCATGATGCCTGCACCCTCTGATGAACGGATATCGACTGCGATGCCGCGTTTGCCTCGGTTGTCGAGTTCGAAGACCGGGTTGGTGTCGGGGTCGCCGCCGAAGAGGTACTTGAACGATCGGTTCGGATCGCCGTCGAGTGGTTCGACCTTGATGACATCAGCCCCCCAGTCGGCGAGGACCAGTGCGGCCGCGGGGCCAGCGATCCACACGGCAAGTTCGACAACTCGAATCCCCTCGAGGGGTCCACCGGTGTGCGATGCGGCGCTCATAGGCCGAAGTTAGCCACGGGGTCGTCACCGGGATCGACCGGAGATAGGTGCCAAGCCACCCCATCGGCCAACATGTCGGCGTGACGATGTTTCAGGTCGCCGACTCAGTTCTTCACGGCCGCGGGTTGGTTGCCGCAACCGATATCGCTGCCGGAACGACGATCGCGGTGTGGCCGCTGCTCGTCTTCGACGCTGCCGACCCGGTGTGGGGAACCGGTTCGCTCATCGAGCATTACGTCTTCGAACTCGATGATGGTTTCGCGTTGATTTTGGGAGAGGGGTCGCTGTTGAACCACCGGCGTGGCGATCCGAATTGCGCCGTTGAACTGGGCGACGAGACGGCGACCGTGACATCACTGCGCGATATTCGCGTCGGTGACGAACTGACGATTGATTACGCAGCTGGCGACCCCGACCGGGATTTCGGTTTCTGAACGGCGCATCACCCACACCCGGTGCCCGACTACGGTCACGGTGGTGAATCCTCTTCCGCAGGCGTCCACTCGCGGACACCGGCACCTGGTCGCTGCCGCGGATCATCTGGCAGCGCGCGCCGGCGACGCGATCTTCTCGGCGGGGGGTAACGCTGTGGACGCAGCGATTGCGACCAATGCCGCGATCGCCGTGACGGGTCCTCACCTCTGCGGTATGGGCGGTGACCTGTTCGCATTGGTGCACACCCCCGACGGTGTGATGGCGCTCAACTCCAGCGGGCGTGCCGGATCGGGAGCGGATGCCGCAGCATTACGCGATGCCGGGCATGCCGCAATGCCTCTGCGCCATGAGATTGCGGCGGTGACCGTGCCCGGGTGTGTCGACGGGTGGGTGGCTCTGCACGATCGTTTCGGGTCGCTGCCACTGTCGACGTTGCTCGCCCCTGCCATCGACCTTGCCGACCTCGGTTTCCCGGCAAGCCCACTTCTGGTGGGGGCTGCGTCGCGCGTCGATGCGCGCGGACGTGAACAACTACATGAGCTGGTGTCACAAGCCACCCGAGTGGGTGCACGGGTGCGACGGCCCGGGGTGGCTGATGCGCTGCGCGCGATCGCCGATGGGGGGCGCGATGCCTTCTACCTCGGTGCGTTCGGTGATGGTCTGCGCGATCTGGGGCGCGGCCTCTTCGATGTTGACGATCTGCGCCGCGTCGCTGCGGATTGGGTGCGACCGCTCAGCGCCGATGCCTTCGGCGTACAGATGCATACCATCGGCCCGAATTCGCAGGGCTATCTCACACTTGGTGGGGCCATGGTGGCCGACCAGCAAGAGCTGGACGACCCCGATACCGACCGATGGGCCCATGTACTGATTGAAGCGGCCAAAGTCGCGGGTCATGATCGGCCGGCCGTGCTCCATGAACACGCGGACGGTGACGCACTACTGGAGATGATCCGCTCACGCGCGCACCTGTTGAATCTGGATCGCTGCTCCACCTGGTCGGCACCGGGTCTGGCTGGTGACACCACCTATCTCTGCACCGCCGAGGTTGGCGGTATGGCGGTGTCGTTGATCCAGTCGAATGCCTCCGGGTTCGGTTCGTGGATCGTGGAACCCTCCACCGGTATCAACCTCCACGATCGCGGTCTGGGGTTCTCACTTGAGCCCGGTCATCCTGCGGAGTTCGGGCCAGGTCGACGCCCGCCGCACACGTTGTCGCCAGCGGTAGCCACTCGCGACGGTGACCTCGTCTCGGTCTTTGGCACGATGGGCGGGGACGCCCAGCCGCAGATTCTGTTACAGGTCGCGGCGCGACTGTTTGCACATGGCGCATCTCCCGCGGCGGCAATCAACGCACCGCGGTGGGCTCTTGCCGGACCGACAACCGGGTTTGATACATGGGATGATCCAACGGTGCAACACCTCGAGATCGAAGGGCATGCACCCGACGCCTGGGACGCAGCACTGGCGGCGCGTGGCCACCGCGTCAGCCGACTACCAGCATTTGATTCGACGTTCGGCCATGCACACGCCATCGTCGCCGATGACGATGGTCTGTCCGGTGCGGCCGATCCTCGTGCGCGTGTCGGAGCGGTCATCGGCTACTAACCGCGGAAGTCGGGAGCGACGGCCAAATTTCCGACAGGTGCAGGAATGTCCAATTCGCTCAGTGCACTTGATTTCGGTGTAACCTAAATATGTACTTACTGACTACGGGTTCTCGGCACGAATTAAGCCACGCCCAGAAGGCCACCCAGTTATGCGCGATGTTGTCATCTTGGTCGTCGATGATCACGAAACCGTTCGACTCGGTGTATCGGCTGCTCTGCAGCATCAATGGGGAAATCCGTCCGAAGGAGGCCCCACGATCATTCAGGCAGATTCGGTCGAGGCAGCTCTTGAGGCGATCCGTTCGCGAAAGGTCGACCTCGCTGTTCTGGACCTTCGTCTTGCCGAGGGCTCTGGATTGCAGGTGGCCGAGGTTGTCCGCGAGGAGGACCATCCGACACGGTGCGTGGTACTGACATCGGTGAGGTCGCCGAAAGCTGTTATTCGCTCCTTTGAAACCGGTGTTGTGGTAGCAGTGATCGAAAAATCACAGGGCATCAGTCCGTTGGTTGAAGCGATCGAAGTCGGAGTTAGGGGGCATTCAATTCTGACGGCCCGTGACGCCGAAGCCGCCCGTCGTCAGCTAGTACAAGATGGGGCTTTGGACCGGTCGCTGCTCAACGATAAAGAAAACCGGTACGCGGACCTCGTCGCTGATGGCCTGTCCGACCAGGACATCGCTGCTCAGATGTTCGTCGCTCCGACCACAGTTCGAAACGTGCTGTCCAAGATCTACAAGAAGCTTGGAATTGAGGGCCGGAACAAACTGTCTGCTTTGGTCTGGGCGGAACGACCAGAAGGCGGAGCTCTGCAATGACCCCCCGCCTCGACGTTGTCGCAGGACCCGTCGAGAGTTACCTGCTCCGAACAGCCTCACGCATCGGACCTCAGCGTGGTGGCAACAAGAGGACAATGGTGCTGCTGACCGCGGTCCTGGTTCTTGTCGGAGCATCTTGTGGTGGCGGCAACGAGCCTCAGGCGACCCGAGTAGACGCGCTGCCATCTGACGTATCCGCTTGGCCAGATGCGACGATGCACGGCTTCTCGTTTCCAAATTTCACTGCGCAGACCTACGAGGAGGTCGTCTTCGACGAGTCCGACATGGTGATGCTGTTCGGCGCCGGTACGGATGTGTGTGCATCCGGCAGCACCGATGATTGTTTATTGACCGCAGAAGCCGCGCAGTTTGCGCAGATGGTGAACGTGGCTCGCTCGTGGGGGCACTGTGAGGGCTTCTCCATCCTCGCCGCCGAGCGTTTCAACGCTGGCCTCTCCCCCGCATCATACGAACTCGCTAACGAACCCGAGGTCCTGAAAGCTCTAATGCGCGGTGTTGCCTCTCAGTTCCTCCCCGAGGTGCAAGCCGAAGCAGATCGGTGGGCGCGCGAAGATCTGCGAGACAAAGTGCTACACATCCAAGAGTCACTGACGGCTGGCACCTTGAATATGTCAGTTGGGATTTACACCAACGATGCCGGTCACTCTCTGCTGCCGTATCAGGTGACATGGAATGGTGACGACTTTGCGGATATCTGGGTTTATGACTCCAACCGACCCGCCCAGACCGTATCGATTGGTGTTGACCTTGCTGAAGGTCGGTGGGAATTCCCCTATGTCGGTGGCGAGACGTGGTCGGGTCCTTCAAACATGTTGGATCTGGTATCCGTTGCGGACCGCAGTGGCAAATGCCCGTTCTGCTCAGATGCGGTAAGCGTGTCACGGGCCGCGTTCTATGTTCGCTCTGAATCCCCCAATGTCGCGGTCAGCATCGATGACGCGCCAGTTCCGCCGGACACGGTGTCGGATGCGGTGACGTATCGGCCCATGAAAGGCCGGTCCGTTATAAACAGCGCGGCAGAGGACCCTTCTGAAGGTACGTATCGCGAGACGGGAGTCACTTTCCGCCAGTACCACGACCCTTTGTCAGATATCGAAAGCGCCAGCCGCAGAGGTGTCTATTACTCGCGGGTGAGCGCGGATATCGGCAACGGTCAACAGGTGCGTGTCAGCACTGATTCGGCGGCCATCATCTTCGCGGTCTCCGATCATGGTCTACAGAGATTTGTGACAGACGACGGAGGCAGCCTCAGCATGGACTCCGCGGGTGTGTCGGCATCAGGTGGTCAACTGACAGTGACCGCGGGTGATTCGCTCGTGCAAATCGACGGCCTGGATGCGAGCGTGTCGAACGATCTGTCATTCGTTGCCGAAATAGCGGATGGGGTGTCGTATACCGGAGATCTTGATGACGGACACGCGATTCGTCTCGTCGCGGAACCCACCGGTGGGGCAACGATGGTCCGAATCGACACCAGCGGTAACGCCGCGGGGTTCAACCTTGATCGAGAGGCCAGAGTGTCCTCAGCCGGACCGGCGCCTGCTTTTCCCACCCGCGAGGTGGCATTCGACCTCACGTCAGTGAGCGGAGATCTTGCCACCGAATTCCTTCCGGTTTCTCCAGTAGTCGACAGCCCTCTGACATCGCCGCAATCCTCGGCAGAAACCCCAACATCGTTGCCGGCAACGGCTGCACAAGCCACCACACCAACCACAACCACACCACCGGCCACCACCACAACAGCACCACCAGCCTCCACCACAACCACCACACCACCAGCCACGACCACCACACCACCAACCACAACCACACCACCAACCACAACAGCACCACCAGCCACAACCACACCACCAGCCACAACCACACCACCAGCCACAACCACACCACCAGCCACCACCACACCACCAGCCACCACCACAACAGCACCACCAGCCACAACCACAACCACCACACCGCCAGCCACCACCACAACCACCACAACCACACCACCAGCCACCACCACCACAACAACCACGGTTCCGCCGATTGCTGCAACGGCATCGCTGACGTTTGACGCCAACGGTGGGTCTGGTGCCCCAGCGGTAGTGGTCGATGACCCGGGTGCGACGGTTTCGGTCGCTGAGACGTCTCCTCAGCGTTCAGGTTTTGGCTTCAACGGCTGGAACACAGATGCCGGAGGCACCGGGACTGCATATGCATCGGGTGATGACTACACGCTGCCTGCCAACGACGGGGATGTCGACACACTGTTCGCACAGTGGGACCCGGTTGACTACACCTACGTCGCGGGCACTGCTCTTGACAGTAACGGCGCTTTGCAAGACGGCTCAGTCGTTGAACTCGACATCACAGTTAGCCCGGGGGAACGGTTCATTCTTTCGAATGACTATCTCATGGCGCTGATGTCATCGTTTGCATCCGCAGGCTCATCAGAGCACATCTTTATCGGTGTTCCCGCTCCAAGCTTTGACGCAACATCGGTCGCCTATGGTGACTTCTTGTCGGTATTCAAGATATATCGACAGAACGCAACCAACTTGATGTTCGAGCAGTACAACAACGGCTCAGTCGGGGCGTCGCTATCACGTAGCTCAACAGCGTTGTCTGAAGATGCGGTGTTTGAACTTTCAAACTCCGGTGAGCTCACCCGACTGTTTAACGCTGACATGGACAACACACTTACTGAAGATGTCCCGAGCGGGACACGCCATGACATCGGTAATGCAGACACAACGCCGAGATCGATTTACATTGCGGCAGTCGGCAAAGGTCTCACGTTGCCTGCGACATCTATAGGTGCCTACAAGATTGCCATTCCAAAACCGACACCTGACATGTTGACGTACGCAGGCAACATCGACTCTCTCATCGCTGACAACACTTCAGACCTCGGCCATATCGCAGTCAACACATCAGGTGACGTTTTCTCGGTGACACGTGGCTCTGGTGACGCATGGATCTCGAAACACGACTCAAGCGGCGTTGAACAATGGCGAGTCGCAACCCCGGTAACTGGTGACGCGTTCCTTGCCGCAGCATCTGATGGCGGACTCTACATCGGAGGACTTGACCCCGTTAGCGGAAACGCCGGAGTCGTGAAACTTGACGGAGACGGAAACGTCTTGTGGTCGCAGTTCACCTCTATTACAGCTGGGACTGTAGAGATAGATGGCCTCGATGTACTCGAAGGATCGCCCGATTCTGGTGCTGTGTTTGTCGGGAAAGTAAATAATGGAAACGGTGCGACAGTCACCTACGGCACCACTACGGCTGTTGTCCCGACAGGACATGCTGAATACCTCGCCCATATCGGTGCTGATGGCACACCAGTCATGGTTGATGTAACTGAGCGGAGCGCAACGCAAGCATTCCGAGGGTTCACTGCCGTTGACGCTCGTCCAAACGGTTCTGGTGCGTGGTGGATAGCGACAGCCGGAACGCAGGCCCCGAACGCGTCAGACGTCCCTGTGTGCTTGCGTTTCACCTATGACCCAACTCTGACACCGCCTCTCACAGTTGACTGGTACTGCGGCTCTAGTGGATTCTCGTACGATGTGGCGTTGCTATCTGACGGCTCAGTTGCGGCAGCAAATTACAGCGCAGCAAACCAAGCCACTCTGCAGCGTTTCAATGCCAGCGATGGAAGCGAAGACTGGGCAGTTGTGATCACCGATGATTCGAGTGTTCCGAGTCCCGCAAATAGCCGGGGCCTTGAGGTCGACTCGACAGACGGCATCTATTACGCGGCGCGCACCGTTGGCATGAGCACCACCATCACTGACTCTGCACCTACGAGTACCGTAATTTCGTTCACAGATTCGGCTCCGAACGGGCTTCTCATCAAGTTCAACTCAAGTGGTGATTATCAGTGGTCACGGACTGTTGGTTCTGGAGCATCAACGAAAGCGTCCACTGTCGCCGTGTCAGGGACAACGGTGTATCTCGGAACTAGCGCAAACGCGCTTGTGCAATTTGATGCTTACCGCGAGCGTTACACGTGGAAGCCCGCAATTTTCGTCCTCAATGCCAACGGGGTAAGCCACAAATGAGCAACGTAGACAAAACCCAGTTCACAGGTCGCGATCTCTCGGCATATGTCTCTCCTCGGCGTGTCATCATCGGCATCGCGGTCCTCGCGGTCGCGACCGGAACCGCAACCATGCTGATTGCACACAACCCCGACCCAGCACGACCGATGCGGGGGTCGATCGCAGCCGTCGTCACCGATCCGATCAATCTCGCCTGGTCCGATATCTCCGGACTCCTCGGCGCAGCGTTGGTTGGCTTAATCCCATTCCTGCAGGCAATGAGATGTTTCACCTCACGTAGCGTGGCAGGGCTGTCGCGATCAGCTTGGCTGCTCTCATTGTGGGCAATGCTTGGAACAGCGATTCAAGGCGCAAACACCGACGACACGGCTCTCGCCTATATTTCTGTGATTGCCGCAGTTGGCGTCAGCCTCGTCCTGCTGGCCTTCGTCAGATTTGGCGACTGGTCATGGCCTGCGGTCGGATGGACGTTACTTCTTGCGGGCACGTCGTCAGCTCTCCTCGCTGGTGCGGCCGTGTTTGACGGTCTCATGTGGCTTGCCTGCCTCATTGGAGTGATTCCAATCTCTTCGGTGATAGCGGTAAAAATGTTATGGGCGCTGATCACATCACCATCTCGTCGAGGGGCATCACAAGCGGTTCACCTTGTTGGCGCACTCGGGTATTCGTTTTGGCTGATCCAAGCCGTGCTCACTGACAATGTCGCGATGGCGGCGACGGCGATCGTCATGACGATCGGTTTCCTATGTGGCCTTGGTGTGCTGTTGTACCTCGGTGTCGTCTCTGATGATGGAACGTCAGCAGCCGACATCGTTTTGTATCGACAGGTTAAGTCGCTGCCGCGTGCGATTGCGATGCACGTCCCCATCTTCGACCCCGCTTCACGTGAACTCGTTGACATTGAGCTTCGATGGGCCAACGACAATTGGCAGTCATACCGGACACAAAATGTTCCGAGCGGTGCTGTCGGTTCAGGGCATCGCGTCCGATTCGAGCAGTTGTTACCGTTTTTGCGACAAGCGTGGGCGGAAGGCAAATCTCTGCAGTATTTCCGTCTGGATCGTTCCGTCGACCAGTTGCCCGGCTACTACGCATACAACCAGTCGATTTGGAGTGCCGACATCGAGGTCGAGACCTTGTTTGTCAGGCTTGAGTCCGGGATGATCCTCGAATGGGGCGATGACCTCGATGCGAAAACACGGCTCGGATCCCAGTTGGAAATGCAACGGCAGGAAAATGAACGCCAGCGCATAGAAATCGCTGCTCGTCTGGCCGCTCAAACAGAACATTCGAAATTCTCTCGCGAGTTGCACGACAACATTCTTCAAGAAATGTTTGTCATGTCGATGCGGCTGGAAATGGCTCGCAACGGCGAGGGGCTAACCATCGATGATGCAACCGACTTGCATACTGCCATCTCTCGAGTATCCGGTGACATCCGGTCTCTGATCGAGGACTCCACTCGTTTAGAACAAGACTCTCAGCTGAAGAACCAACTTGAGGAACTCGTGTCGTCATGGTCCAAGATGGAAGCGTCCGATGATCTTCCGACCATCTCATTGCTCGATGATGTCGATGATGTGGTTATCGACAGGCTGCCGCAGGCGTTCAGCAAAGAAATCATTGCCATCGCGCGAGAAGCGGTCTCCAATGCCATGCGGCATTCCGGTGCAAGTTCAGTGACAATCGAATTGTTGCTTGAGATGTCGCCGGGGTCCGGCGAGACAGCGCTCATTCTCAAGATCTCCGACAACGGGGTAGGTATCCCAACCGAGCCTGGCCGGCAATCCGGACTTGCGAATATGCAAGTCCGGGCGGCGAACATCGGCGCTCGCCTCACAATTTCGTCAATGAATTCCTCATGCTCGAGTCGACCCGGCAGCTCCGTAACAATCACAGCCCCAATTCCCACGCTGTCATCGATATGAAATCTCGCAGAGGCGCGCCGGTAATCGGGTTATGGATCGCCCTCATCGCGCTAGTCGCCTGCGGTAACTCCACGACCTCGCCGAGTTATATATCTCAGGAGTCGCCAGAGGTAGGACAACCCGCGGCCGCAGAAACTGGTCAACGGACGATTCATGATCTCAACGAGGGCGACTGCTTCAACACGTCGACAAGTTCCGGGGTCATCACCGTGGTGGACTACGTCGCGTGCGTCGATTCGCACAGGTTTGAAGTCCTGGCAGTCAGTACATACCCGGATGTGAGTCGACCAAACGACAGCACCCTCGTTGAATGGGCCCGCGAAGCGTGTCGTGCCACGCTTGCAAATCGCTTCGGGGTGATCCCAGGCGATTCCACACGATTGGCCTTCGCGCTCCCCGATGAACTCGATTGGGTCGAACTTGGTGATCGAAATGTCATGTGTTTCTATGACGCAGGTCCGTCACTGGCTGTTGGGCAGCTTGCGCTTGACCCACCTCCAGTTGCAACCACACCGCCGCCGCCGCCGGCGACCTCGACAACAATTCCAAGCCCGCTGCCGGCGACAACAGACTTCAACTTGTCAGAGCTCCGGAAATGCCTACACACCACCGAGGCCACGATTGGAAGTCCTGACGACATCGACTGCACGACCAATCTGATCGTCGAGGCAACGGCCCAGCAGTGCCCGCGAGGAATCCTAGAGACCTGGGTGTGGTCATACGACTCATTCGACTGCGAGGCGTCTGTGTATCTCTTGTGGTGGGAGTTTTTCGCATCCCGCCAGGTTGACGTGCAAGTCGACGGTGTCTACCTACCTGATGAGAGGGTGGCTGTCCGGGAGTTCCAGGCCGCAAACGGCCTTGAAGTTGACGGATTCATCGGCCCGCTGACATGGTCGGCGATCAGCGAGTTCAACTGCGGCGGATTGCCCACAACCTCTGAGGTCGACTTCTGCGATTTAGCGGAGGGAAACACCTGGGTCCCCGGCGACCAACTTCCAACACCTGTCTCCCCCCTCGAACTTCAAGGGTAATAACCGTGTCAATTTCTGTCGGCGTGTACCTGTACTTCGTGGTGGTCGCTGCCGTGACAACTGTGTGTGCCAGACAAGCACGTGCCCGTTGGCGATTGTTAGCTTCCCGCAGGAAGAACCGCATGCAACGCACTGAACATAAAGAATGATGCGCCCAAGACCGCCACTGACAGCACAGCCATCGCCAAAATTCGACCACGTCGGAACTGGGCGGTAACGGCGACGGCGACCATGAGGCACACGGCCACGCCAGTCCACATCAGCAACCTGAGAATGGTCATCGTCGACAAGTTGATGCCCGTATCAAAGGACTCGATCTCAATCGACAACCCGTCAGGTATGGCGTCGGTCGTTGCGACGACGAGAGAGGTCTTTGACCACACCGGCGCGACCGGACTGCGAACCCAAGTGATGGGCTGCGCCTCCTGCTCAAGAGCAGCTTCTGGCATTGTCGACCGATCGCCCACGTCTGCGCCGGCTCCGGTAACGGTTTTGCTGACCTCATTACCGATGCTTTCATCAAGGTCATCGCTGTTCGCCGGGAGCTCTAACTCCGATCCGACCCGAGTCGAGTCGGTAACGGACGAAGCCTCTGCGTCCATTGTTGAGTTCACTGATCCACTGTCACCTGATGGCCCGCTGTTGGCGGCTGGAGACCCAGAAACATCGGCGAGCGCCATTTCCGCAAGTTTCTCTGCATCTCGGTCTAAGACGGCGTGGACGATGATGCGCTGTCGTGTTGAGAACCGCGGGTGGCAGGACACGAGCGAAAGCGTTGAGAGCTCCGGGAACCGCGAAGAAATTTCTGAGTAGTCATCGGGATCGACAATGACCGTTTCAAGAGCCACATAAGTGAACACTCCGTTCTCCGTCGTCAGAGTGATCCTGTCGCCAACTGAGATCTGGTCAATCTTCGAGAATGGGGCGCCGTAAGTAGTCCGATGCCCGGCAATCGCAGAGTTGCCTGGCTGCCCAGGTAACGGGGTGTCAGGAAAGTGTCCGGGCCCCTTCCGTAGGTCATCTACCCCGATCCCGTCAACTACCACCCACGAGACGCCGATGCTGTCGATATCGAGTACACCGATCGGTGCACCATCAACTGCTGTTTTGAATTGTGGCGGAGAGATCGCAACGCCAATGGGACGCGACGCATGTGGCGTCACGTGCGCTGATGGCGTCCTGAATCCGAATCGCTGGACACTTTCGGCAGCATCAGGCTCATCAACAGAAACGTTCGCGGGCGCAGTGCCCTCAAACTGTTCGCGGAGGTCCTGCTGGTGCCGGTGTGTTTCAAGTGCGGTTCCCCAGATGCTGAAACACAAGAAACCGCCTGTGAGAGCGCCCGCCAACAGCAGTACGGAGGCGACGAAGCCCAAGACGTCCCCGAGACGGCGGGCGGGAGTACGAAGGCCGTTCAGCGACGTTATCTCTGTCATATTTGATTCTGCCGTCAAGAAGATTACGCGAGCCTTCACCGTACGCCAGCGGCGTGCGGTACGTGGGGCCCTGCCGACGCAGGAGAGAAACACTCCAGTTGCTTGGCGATTTGTCCTTCCATCTGCGGTTGATTATACTTGACTCTTATGAAAATTCTCATACGGGTTGGCACAGCGCTCCTGGCAACTGCAACGGTCCTAGCCACAGCACTGTCCGCCTCCCCTGCTGGAGCATTCGATGCAGACCCGGTGTTTGAACCCTCTGTCTCGATTACATCAACGTGTAACGCAGAGACCGGTCAGGTCGAGTGGACGGCGACCGTCGATAACTCTGGATCGTTTGATCGACCAGCAAACGTCGTCATCACCATTGGCGACGAAGAACGCCCAGCTGAGACGGTGATGGATATGGAGTCGGAGACGTTCACCGGCACAACGACAACCGGAGTGACGGTCACGATTGTGGTGTCGAACACAAACGAACCAGACGGAACGATCACCGAGACAACTTCGTACTCGGAAACCTGCGAGGCGTTCAACCCTGCCGTGACGATTGATGTGGTGTGCTCACTGACCACCGGGGATGTGACCTGGACAGCAACTGCGAACAACTCAACCTCCACCGTTTCAGGCAGCGTGGTGATCACCGTTGGTGACACCGCTCAGGACCCAGTCGAGCTTGCTGCTGGCTCTTCGGACACGTACACAGGCTCCACGTCAAGCAATGTGACAGTCACCATAACTATGTCAAACACTGATTTCCCTGACGACACAGCGACCGCATCAGATGTCCATGAGGGCGACTGTATTCCAGTGTTTGAGCCAACGGTGACGGTCGATGTGACGTGCACCGAAAGCAGCGGCACAGTGAATTGGACCGCAACGATTTCGAACTCTGCGTCAACTGTCGACGGAACAGTCGTTATTGCGGGTGCTGAGGGTACGACCATTCAGACCTCGACAGTGAGTGCATCTGGGTCCCGTAATTTCTCAGGCACTACTGAGGCTGGCGTCACCATCACGGTGACTGCGAGTGCGGAAGGTTTCGATGATGTCTCAGCCTCTGGCATCTATGAGGGCACATGTGATCCACCAGCCACAACAACGACGACAACAACAACAACGACAACAACAACGACCACAACGGTGCCGCCAACATTCCCGTCTACCGGGGTTGATGCGGAACAAACTCAAGAGTCGTTGAATATCGCAGTCCTGTCCGTTGGTTTCGGTGCTCTGATCGGCGGAGTTGCTTTGATTGCTCGCCGGCGTTCGAACGGAGGTCAGAAATGAAACAGGTTCTTATTGCAGCGGGTGTAACCGCTCTCACCGTTGGTTTGCATTCAGGTTCGACGGGGGCCGTGTCAGGCAGTGACGAGTGGGCCAAATTAGGCACAGAAAAAGTTCAATCAATCACCGGTGTCATCAATGCGCATTGCCCCGGGTGCACCTTCTCCTCCCCAGTTGACGGCAACAAGAACTCGGCGGACCCCTTCGTTGCGGGTACGTCAGCTGGCGGCAACATCGGTGGCTTCATCGCTGAAGGACCTGACGGCGAACAGCGCCTCGTGTTCTGCTCTGACGCAGTGACCCCAACGACCAACACCGCCGGGGGTGTCGTGCAGCTCAATGTGAGTGGCAGTTTGCAGTATCTGCTGTGGAAGTACAGCGAATTTGACGGAACGCTGCCTGCGAACACTGGTCCTGCTTTGCAGTCACTTGTCTGGATGTATGGCTCCGACGCCCAAAACCGCTCCGAAGTATGGAAAGCGGACGGCGCGTCGTTTACACCAGAGAACTGGGATACGAAAGACCCTTGGGCGACTGATAACCGTGTCGGGTTTGCGATGGCTGACCCGCAGTACCCGATTTATTCGATCGTGACCGACGGCGCAGAAGCAACCCTCATTACCAAAGCGCAAGATTTTGGCCATCCTCACACGATCGCCGCAGATGACACCGTGACCGTCACAGGTTCGGCCAACGCCGCCACAAATGTGACAGTTGTGACTGTCGCCGCCGCAACAGATCCGACATATGCGGTGACAGACGCAACTCGTGACGGTACGACTGCAACCGCGACGCTAGGAGCGTTGAGTGCTGGCTCTGGTGCGTACACGTTCCAGGTTGGTGATTCGGTGACGATTGCCGGTTCAACAGATTTCAATGGCACGCACACGTTGACTGCTGTTGCTGTTGACGGATCAACGATTTCTTGGGCAGACACCGGCGCTGCAACAACCGAAACCGGCATCACTGCAACTGCTGATGTTGATCCCGGTTGGGACAGTGTGATCACGTTCGCGACAACGGCTGGGGCGGGAACGGAAACTCCCGCTGATGCAACGCTCACGGTGCAAGGCGCTCACGATGCAACCGTTGCGGCGCTGGATGCCCGCACTCGTGCCCTCTATCTCGAAGGCATCTCAAATGCGGCTCCTTGGTCGCTGACCGCAACTGCAACCGGTGTGACGCTGATGTCTGCTGCAGACAATCCGATCGAGGGTCACACCATCACGGTGTCAGCACCGGGTGAAGACGCTGTCGAGTTGATCACCGACGCAAACGGCGCAGTCGTGTGGCCTGAGACATGGGCTGATCCGGGTTACTCAACCACATGGTCAGCAACAGCGGTGACACCCGGATCAGTGTGGGAAATTCGGCCATCGAACTATGAGACCGGTGTCAGAGGTCAAACCATGTTGATTACCGGTGAGGACGGTTCGACGTCTGATTCATGGACATCTGATCCGGCTCCGACAACCACAACTGTCGCACCGCCAACCACCACAACTGTCGCACCGGCGACAACAACCACGATCGCTGCGACAACAACAACTGTGGCACCCACAACAACAACCACTACCACCGTGGTGGTTCCCCCGACATTCCCTGCAACGGGCGTGGACGAAGAGGGGTATGCAATGTCGCTGCAGATCGCGTTGTGGTCAACGCTGATCGGTCTCGGTGCAGGCGGTCTCGCTTTGGCTGCACGCCGCAAGTAGTCGCCGCAAGCAACCACTGGACGTTAGAACACAAATTTCTGTTACGTCAGAAACACCCGTACGCCACATTAAAGGAAGTTCACATCAATGGACGCTATTCGTCGTTTTGGTCTGGTGGTTTTAGCGGGTGTGTTACTGGCTGGCACGGTCGCGTGCTCAGACAACACCCGCGTACGTAATGCTGCCGTGCCGGCAGTATGGTCGTGCAACAACGGGTCGTTCGGGATGTTCTACCAGGTCGCTAAAGCGGACGGCGGAATCGGGATTTACCGGTATACGAAGAAGGTCGATGCCGCAGGGAACCCAATTGTTGGTTCAGACGGCAAGCCTCAATGGGCGACAGGCCTCGTCGCGTCGGTAGAAGGTATCCCTTCTCAGCATGTCTTGAATGCGTTGTCGCTGACACCATCTGGCGTGATGTACGCGGTGCTGACCCCTGATGGCTCTGCTAATAATCCTCGACACGAATTGGTCCGCATCAATCCGCCGGAAAATGGTTCAGACACGGTGAACTACGACAAGATTGCCGACTACCCAACGACAAATGCGTCACGGTCGGTCAACTCTGGAACATATGTGGAAGTGGGAGGCAACCCACTTCTGTTGATGGGGTTCAATACCAAGCCGATCAACAGCAAGGCCTACGACTTAAACTCCAACACATTTTCATCTTGGATAACGTCGAAGCAGGGATCTGTTGTTAAAGATGTGGTGTGGTTGCGCAACCCAATCACATACAAAGGTGTTTCGTACGACCTTGTTGGTATTGACCAAAACACTGGCCATAACACAGTGCTGTTCAATTCGAGCGGGAAGAGCGTCGAGGTCAATACGCAGTTCATCGATGCGCCATCTAACTTCAATATCAGTGCAAATTCCCAAGCGTTTGGTGTTGGTGGTTCATATGGCTCCCCCGGAGGTACCGACTGGTCATACTTCACTCGCAATGACGGATTCATGTTCCGCTGGGAATGGGATGAAGTCAACGGGCAGGGGAAAATGTTTTACCGAGGCCCCTCTACGCCATCGAGAGATAACGACGGCGCGTCATGCGGGCCTATCCCGTTAGACCCTGAGGACCCAGGCATCACAGCGCCGACCACCACGACGACGGTGCCGCCAACGACTACGACCACTACGACTACGACGACGGTGCCGCCAACAACAACGACCACCACTACCACTACGACGACCACTACAACCACGACGACGGTGCCGCCAACCACGACCACGGTGCCGCCAACCACGACCACGGTGCCGCCAACCACGACCACGGTGCTACCAACAACCACAACGACGGTGCCGCCGGTGACGGTAGGGGCGACGAGTTGTTCAGTGAATCCGACTGGGTTGATCCAGCAGTACAACGTGAACGGTGTGGTTCAGTTCAAGAAACTGGACGTGACGGCAGGCGACTATGTAGATCTTGACCCGCCGTTGTCGCTTGACCTCACAACTCATGGGTTCACGAACAGCGCGAAACTCAACGCAACAGCGATTGATCATTCGACTGGGAAGATTTTCGGTGTGATCACCGACTCATCGGAGTCGTGGCTTGTCCAGTTCGATATGTCGGCAACCCCGAACGTTCTCTACCTCGGCAAAGTCGTGGGAGGGTATGCAGCCACCGTGACATCAGATGGAACCTATGTGTCCAACTATGGCGAGAGCGGACTTTATGCGATCACCGGCATCTCGTCACTTGCAACATTTGAGGATCGTGCTGATGCGCCCACGGATTCTCTTGGCACCCGAGTGTACGAAGGCACAGCATTCGGTCCCGCTGGTGATTACACATCGATGACGTTGGCGGACGGCCGCGAAGCAATCGTCGGCTATAACAACTCCAATAACAAAATGGTGGTCGCGCCAGTCGGAGATCTAGGTAACCCGATCGAGCTCACAGTCCCAGCTCTCGCATCGTTCTCCACGGGTGGCGACACGCTGGGAGCGGCATGGTCATTTAACGGTGACGCGTTCTTCTCTCGTAACGACGGCGGCGGCCTGTTCATGCTCGCATCAGGAAACATTGACTTGGATGCTGGAACCGCGACGTTGGCTGCTACCGCTATCGCGAGCACACAGACCACTAGTTCAAATGACGGATTTGGCTGCGCGGGTATCGACGATGTCCCTGACACGTTCGCACCGGTCGTGAACGTCTCGGTTACGTGTTCCGCTGACTACAAGGGTTCATACACGGTGACAGTCGACAACACGGTTTCGTCTGTTGATGCAACTATTCAAATCGATGTTGCAGGTACTGCCACATCGCATACGGTGCCCGCCGGAGAATCGAAGACGTTTGCTGCGACGTTGGCGAACGATGCAGCCGTGACCGCCACGGCGACCAACGCCGCATTCACTGAAACATCCGTCAGCGACACCGCAACACTCTCTGACTGCATACATGTTGTTGATCCACACATCACGATCACGCTTGAGTGCTCAGGAACCTATGAAGGCACTGCGTCGTACACCATTGACAACAGTGCCTCAACACTTGACGTCGCGGTTTCATACTTCATTGATGGAGTTGCAACCACTCAGGCAGCTCTCGTTGCAGGTGGCACAATAGGCGTGGTTGATATCCCGATCAGTAATGGCTCAACTATTACTGTCACCGCAACAGCAGGAAGCTACCCGCCAGTTTCGGTGTCTGACTCACTCACCGGATGTGTCGCTCCCGACGTATTCGTGCCCACTGTCGCTGTTGAACTGACATGTACCAACGGCACTGGTAGTTACCTGGCGACGATTGACAACTCGAAATCAAACGTCGATGCGACAGTGATGGTCACCGTTGATGGCGAAGCCGTTGGTGAACCAGTGACTGTTGCAGCGGGTGGAACTGAAGAGCTCACCGGGTCTGTTGCAAACGGTCAAGAAGTAATTGCAACCGCGTCAAGTACCGGCCAAACCGCAGTGTCAGATAGCGACACCCTCGACGGCTGTGTGCAGATCCTGGTGTTCGGACCGTCACTCTCAGTCTCAACAGCATGCTCTGCTGACGGGACCGGTTCATACTCTGCGACAGTTGACAACACCTCGTCAGACATGGATGTGAACGTTGTCGTTGGTATCGATGGTGTTGACGGTGAGCCGATCGTTGTCGCGGCTGGCGGCACCGAAACGTTGGCCGGCACCATCGATAACGACTCAACGGTGACAGTGACTGCATCAGCAGGCGACGACATCACATCGGTATCAGCAACCCTTACAGACTGCACACCACCACCAACGACCACGACGACACCACCACCAACGACCACGACGACCACACCACCAACGACCACGACGACCACACCACCGCCGGCCAGCACAACCACCACTGCGGTCATTTCACAGTTGCCCGCAACTGGACCCGGGGTTGGCGGGCAAACTCTCCCGTGGTTCGCAGTTACGTTTTTGCTGCTCGGGGCGGCCAGTGCGTTAGCGGCTCGTCGAGGAGCCGCGTGGGATCCTAAGGACCGGCTGTGAGCGACGGAAGAACGAGGCGAGCCGAGGTCGCACGAAACAAGACCCACGCCAAAATTCTTGCCGTCGCAAAAAGAATGCTGTCCAACAACCACGGGCCGTTGACAATCAAAGAGGTTGCTTCAACATCCGGTTACTCGATCGCGACCGTCTACAACCATTTTCCACGCGGTGTAAACAGCATCATTCTCGAACTCGGCCATGCCGTCGCCGTCGCAGCAATCGAGTCCGCACAACGCATCGTGGAGTCTGCTGGCCCTTTGGTGGCTGCTGAGATGTTTCCGGTCTTTTTCTGCGAGCAAGTAATCGAGACTGGCGGCGTCGCACCCTGGGCTCTCTCAATCGATGACAAGGAAGTCGCCGCAGAATGGTTCTCGCAACCATCAATTTCCCAAATTATGAACCTTCTCGTCCAAGGCGGCGAACCCCGAGATGACGTAACGCACGGCATCGCCCAAACAAGCGTCTACCTCACCCGAGGGGCGATCATCACCTACTGCATTCAAGTACGATCGGAAACAGATGCAGAGCAGAGACGCCGACACGGTGAAGATCTCTTGGCCGCAGCCCGAAGGGCGGTCCCCGACGCCTTCCGAATCGCGCGTTCTGGATGAAGTTCAGCGCGGTCCTGACACCAGAAATCGAACTCGCTCACAACGAGCGGTGAGTGCCTCACCAAGGTGTTGCGGAGATATCGACATCATTGAACGCTGAGTTGTTTGATCACCGTGTCAGGTCCAGGATCCTCGTTCTCGCACAGATCGACGACCCGCTTCAATGAGTTTTCTGGCGTCTGCAGGATCCAGTTTGCGAATTCAACTGAATCTGACACGTAGCGAAGTGTGACAACAGGCGCGACATGGACATCGAGCAAGCGTTGGCCCAGCGCGACCCCGCACTTGTCCCGTAGGTCTGCCAAGAACGCAACATACGACTCAGCCGTAAACCCTGCGAGATGCAGCCGGCACACTAAATCGACGTCACCGATACCGGCAGCATGGAACTCTGCGTACCGAGAACTCGACACCCCACATGCCGACAGCTGGTGCATGTCGCGAATCCGATGAACCCCCAGCCGCCGCTGATATTTCGCATAGGCGTAACCGGTCACGCCACCCGCACGGACCTGGCGGATGTCGCCGCGCTCAAGGAGCTGAGCAGTGTGGAAATACTCAAGATCGACAGCACTGACCTGCGGCTCGGGTTGGAGGTCATGTTCCGAGGAGTCATGGATTACATCATCGGCGCGCACAACTGGTGCGGCGTCTACATCGTCCATACCAATTAAGAGTCGGCCAACAAGTCGCTTTTTCCACGCCGTCATGGGTGCACGCTCGCGGTGACACCATGACGCGCCGCCGGGCTATTCGGGTGGAAGTGATAAGTCGTGCACACGAAGGCAAACGTCGGTCGCGGTGGCTCCGACGGCGACCAACTGCGCTGCCGTGGTCGCAGTCGATCGTTGGAAATCTTCTGCCGCATGCAGCGCAAACGAGAAGATTGCGCCTCGAACCAAGTAGGCAATCATCTTGGCGGCGGCCTGGATGTCCCCATCACCTTCTACTGCAGCATCCTGCAACAAGCCGATGAGGACGACCTCCGGCTTTGGTTCGCGGCCAAAAAACGACGCTCCTGCGACGTCGCGGGCTCGCAGGATCTCAATCGCCCCTTTCCCCAGGGAGGCAACTCCTTCGCATATGTGTAGGGGTAGCAACCGTGCCGCGACGGCAGGTCCACGCGTATCCAGTACAACCTGCACCTCATGGACGGCGGCATCGACTACCGCGTTTCCAATTGCAAGGAAAATTTCAGTAACCGAACCCGGGAAGTGGTTGTAAACAGTTGCGGTCGACACGCCAGCCTCATTTGCAATCTGCTGAGCGGTGATCTCAACTCCCTCATTGCGATCGAGAAGAGTTCGAGCCGCGGCCAGCAATCGGTCGTGATTCGCCGATTGGACTCGCTCCGCTCTGACGGACCGTCCATCGCGTAGATCTGAAGTGTGAGTGTTCACAAAGCTCTCCGCTGAAACATTATCAAATTACGTAGTTCACCTTAGCCCAGTCCGTGATTCGGAGCGAGAGGATCATCTCACCGTTCACCGATAAGGACAGATGCCACAACACACGCAACAAGATGTACCTGAAATATCTCTGAAACGGGTGCAGATCTGAGGACATCTCTGTTACTTCCTGTGCTGAAAACGCTCCTCAACAGGGTTGAACTTCCCCAAAGCGAAAAGAGCACTAGCAGCGAACTCATAGGGCATGAAGTTCACTGCCCTTGTCATCTCGGTCACTATTGCTCTCGGAATCGTCCTTCACGGTCCCATCACGGCATCCTCATCGTCAATCGACAACACAGACGCCCGCCCCCCCGGATCTGTTGCGACCATAGGCTTTATGGTTTCACCAACCACCACACCCACACCCGCACCAACCACCACACCCGCACCCGCACCAACCACCACACCCACACCCGCACCCACCCCCACCCCCACCCCCCCACCCACACCCACCACCACCCCCACACCCACCCCCACCCCCACC
>Ga0181606_10000380_pt1 | contig 36383 bp, 36 predicted proteins | sample 041ome_10_FD_132994 | JGI IMG/M metagenome (GOLD analysis project Ga0181606, IMG submission 132994) | Coastal salt marsh microbial communities from the Groves Creek Marsh, Skidaway Island, Georgia - 041412US metaG (megahit assembly) | ecosystem: Environmental > Aquatic > Marine > Intertidal... | reverse complement strand
CAGCTAATGCCCGCGACCTACAATACCGTGACAGAACCTCAAAACGATCCGCCCCCCTACCTCGTTCCCCATTCCCGGGAACCGATCCGGCTGCTTTATCGGGACAGCGATGTATTGATCGTCGATAAACCTACTTTGTTACTCAGTGTGCCCGGGCGTCATCCACTGAATCGCGATTGCCTATTGCATCGTCTGGCGCATCGCTACGCCGAGGTGCATGCGGTTCACCGATTGGATCTGGATACCTCAGGGGTCATGGTGATACCCCGACATCGAACAGCACTCTCGGGCCTGGCGCGCCAGTTTCAGGAGCGACGCATCGATAAAACCTATATGGCGAGGGTTGCGGGATCGGTCGAGGATGACGAAGGTGAAGTTGATCTCCCGCTGATTCCCGACTGGCCCAATCGGCCCAAACAGAGAGTGTGTCGGGAGTCAGGCAAACCCGCGCTCACGCGTTGGCGTGTGCTGGAGCGCTGCAACGATAGCTCGCTCATCGAGCTGTCGCCCATCACCGGTCGTTCGCATCAACTCCGCATTCACATGAGTGAAATCGGTCACCCGATTTTGGGTTGTGATTTTTATGCACCAGACGCGGCACTCAGAGCGGCACCAAGACTGATGCTTCATGCCACGCGGTTGCGTTTTCGACACCCGCTGTCAGGTCATTTGCTGACCGCACAATCGCCGCCGCCGGCGCTGTTCGCAGCTCTTTGATCCCCATTCCAGCGCCCCATACAGATGCATTAACATGCGGGCAGTCCTAGCGGAGTCGGCTGTGGTCTCTCTTGACGAGCTCGATGGCGAAAAAGTCATCGTCGCCAAACCCAATCATTCGTCAACCTGGCGCCAGAACCTGTGGTTGTTGGCCGCGTTGGCCGTGCCCTCTTTGGGCGCCGGCATTGGCTTTGCGCTGATGGGAGCCTGGCCGATCCTGCCACTCGCCGGGCTTGAATTGTCGGTACTGGCAGGCGCCCTATATTGGGTAAATTGGAAGCTCGAGTACCGGCACGTTATCCGTCTGACAGACGAGATAGTCACAGTCGATAAAGGTTACTTTGTGCCCAAGCGCAGCTGGCACTTCAGCAGGCCACACTCTGCATTGCGGGTTGTACCGGAGCATCATCACTGGCAAGGACCAGCACTGTCCGTGCACGACAGCATGTCCGAAACCCGGGTTGGCGACTTCCTGAACCGGGAGGAAACGCTACAGCTGCTCAGTCTGTTACGTCAGGAATTGCGTATCAGAACCCACAGCGACGACAGCGCGTTAAAGGTCTGAGGCGATGACCGCACCCCAACACACTGCCGAAGGCCAAAAACAAGCAGAGCAGCAAGGAGAGAAGGTCGGCTTCGTGTCCCTCGGATGCCCCAAAGCCTTAGTCGACTCCGAGCGGATACTGACGCAGCTGCGGCTTGAGGGCTACCAGATCACACCCCATTACAAGGATGCCGGTGTCGTGATCGTGAACACCTGTGGCTTTATTGACGCCGCCAAAGAGGAGAGCCTCGAAGCGATCGGAGAGGCCATCAGGGAAAACGGCCGCGTTTTAGTCACGGGTTGCATGGGCCGAGGGGAGGACGCCGATACGATCCGGGCTCGACACCCAAAAGTCCTTGGCATCAGTGGCCCGGCCGCCTATGAGGAGGTATTGGGCACCGTCCGGGAGGTGCTGCCGCAACATCACCAACCCGATCCGTTGATTGATCTGATTCCAGCCCAAGGCGTCAAGCTGACGCCACGCCACTACGCCTACCTGAAAATCAGCGAAGGCTGTAATCACCGCTGCCGCTTTTGCATTATCCCCAGTATTCGCGGCGACCTCGTTAGCCGTCCCATTGGCTCGGTGATGGACGAGGCGGAGGGCCTGGCGCGTGCGGGCGTTCGCGAGCTACTGGTCGTCTCGCAAGATACCAGCGCCTACGGTGTCGATTTGAAATACCAAACTGATTTTTGGCAAGGCCGACCGCTAAAGAGCAATCTGGAGAGCCTTGCAACGGCTTTATCCGAGCTGGGAATCTGGATTCGCCTGCATTACGTCTACCCATACCCTCATGTCGACGCGTTGATTCCGATGATGGCTGAAGGCAAGTTGCTGCCCTACATCGATATGCCGCTGCAACATGGCGCACCCAGCGTGCTAAAGCGGATGAAGCGGCCAGCCGCCAAAGAAAAAACACTGGATCGTATTACCCAATGGCGAACGATCTGTCCGGAGCTTACCATCCGCTCTACTTTCATCGTCGGATATCCCGGGGAGACTGAATCCGAGTTTGACGAATTGCTCGGGTTCATTGAAGCGGCGCAGTTAGATCGTGTGGGCTGCTTTCAGTATTCGCCGGTGAAGGGTGCCGAGGCCAACTCATTACCTGATCCGGTCCCCGATGAAATCAAAGCGGACCGCTGGGAGCGATTCATGGCGCTGCAACAATCCATCAGCGCCACCAAACTCAAGCAGAAAATTGGTACAACCCAGACGATATTGATCGACTCGATGAACGACGATGGCGCAATCGGTCGTACCTGCGCTGATGCACCCGAGATCGATGGCGTTGTGCATCTGCCGGGCATCACTGAATTTCAGCCTGGCGATTGGGTAGAGGCGGAGATCACTGGTGCCGATGACTATGATCTGTGGGTTTCCTAAGCTGCGCTGACGCAGATGAACATCATTCTTTTGACACCTGATGACTGGTTGGATGACCGCGTCGCCGTGCTTACCGACAGACGGCATCAGCATGTGCGTGGTGTCATCAAAGCGTCGACCGGCGACAGCTTGCGGGTCGGACTCATCGACGGCGAGTGCGGCTCGGGCCGAGTCATCATGAGTAACGACTGTGAGACGCGTCTTGAGATTACGCTGGACCAGCCCGCGCCACCGAGGCATCCCTGCGACATTGTGCTGGCGTTACCGCGACCGAAAATGCTCCGGCGCGTGCTTCGCACAGTTGCCGAAATGGGCGTCGTTAACCTGCATCTCATCCACAGCGCGCGTGTTGAGAAGAGCTTTTGGCAATCGCCGCTGTTGTCTCAAGAGAAAATCCGCGCCGCTCTGCTCGCCGGGCTCGAGCGCTCCGGTGACACGCGCCTGCCGACGGTCAGCTTGCATCATCGGTTCCGGCCGTTCGTAGAGGACCAACTGCCTGAGCTCATCGATAACCGCACCTGTTGCATCGCTCATCCAAACGCCGCAGTCGGGCTGGACGAGCAATCTGGCAAGGCGATCATTATGTTAGGACCCGAGGGCGGATTCGTCCCCTTTGAGGTTGAACTCGCGCAATCGATCGGCGCTTCAGCCGTTCACTTGGGACAGCGGATCCTGAGTGTCGATACGGCAGTGACCGCGGCGCTGGCGCGCACTGCTAATCTACAGAGCGCTTGATCACGCACCGGTGCCGACGGCGCAGGCTACGCCAGTGCCCCCCATGCCGCAGTACCCGCCCGGATTTTTGTGCAGATATTGCTGGTGGTAATCCTCGGCGAAGTAAAAAACGGGGGCGGGCAAGATCTCGGTCGTAATCTGCCCATAACCTGCGGCTGACAAACGGGGCTGGAAGGCCGCCTTACTCTCAGCGGCAGCATCTCGCTGGCTGTCGTAAAAGTAGTAGATACCTGAACGGTACTGTGTTCCCAAGTCATTACCCTGCCGCATCCCCTGCGTGGGGTCATGATTCTCCCAAAATGCCCTCAAGAGCGCGGCATAGGTGACCGCTCGCGGATCGAAGACGACCTTGACCACCTCGTTATGTCCGGTCTGACCGGTACAGACCTCCTGATACGTGGGATTCGGAGTAAAGCCCGCGGCATAGCCTACCGCTGTGGTCTGCACACCCTCGATCTGCCAAAACAACCGCTCGATACCCCAAAAGCAGCCCATGCCGAACAGCGCCTCCTGCAAATGGCCCTCATAGGGTGGCATGAGCGGCGTTCCTAGCACCGCATGGCGGTCCACAATGGACAAGGGCTCCGCCCTTCCGGGTAGGGCCGTCGCCGCATCTGGCAACGCTTGTTTGTTACGAATATCGATCCAACCCATGGTTTTTCCTCAAAAAACTGGCCTTGTGGCAACAAAGTACATGTTTTTGTAATAATAGCCGGCTATTTTGACGACTAACAGTAATAACCGCCCGGGAAATGAGGTCACACATCAGTGGCCGCTCGATGGGAAAACCTGACGTAGCAGGTGGCGGTAGGAGGTAAAACATGACACAGGACAAACGAGACACTTTCAACGCAGGTGACTTCTCCAGCCGCAAGCTGATCGACATTGTCACAGGCGATCAGGGCAATGACCGCGTGACCCTCGATGAGGAGGCGCTCAACGCAGTCGTCTCCGAACTGACCAGCAGACGCCATTATCTGCGCGAGTTGCGCGACCGCGGCCTGCTCGCGCCCCGCGCCTCCTAGGGGACCCCCATCACTCAGGAACTCGATCGCCCTCGGTCAGGTGACGTTGTAGCGTTCCTGAAAAAAACCAAAGCGATTCAAACCGTCACGCGACACCAAGCCAGGCTGGTCTTTGCACTGGATGCCACCGCTAGCCGAGAGCCCAGCTGGGAGCAGGCGCGGGCTCTGCACGGAGAACTCTTTAGCGCAGCAGCCACGACCACCTCACTCGCGGTGCAACTTTGCTACTACCGGGGCATGGCCGAGTTCAAAGCCTCCGAGTGGCTGACCTCTGCCGGCGCGTTGCTGGACTGCATGAGCGGGGTGAGCTGCATGGCGGGCATGACTCAGATCGGTCGCGTCATGCGTCATGCACTTGACGCCGGGTCACCTGCGCACCCCATCCGTGCAGTCATATTTGTCGGCGACGCCTGCGAAGAGACCCCTGATGCACTACTTGCCCTCGCCGGACAATGTGGGCTTAAAAAAATACCTCTGTTTCTCTTTCAGGAGGGCAACGATCCAGGCACCCGCTCGGTTTTTCAACAGATGGCCATGCTCAGTGGGGGTGCCAGCGTGCCCTTTGATGCCGACAGTGCCCAGCACTTGCGGCAGCTACTCGGGGCAGTGGCGCGGTATGCGCGCGGGGGTATTAAAGCGCTTCGAGACGCCAACACCAGCGGTGACCGATTACTGCTCGAGCAACTCGAAAAGGGACCGTAGCCGGGCGTCAAAAACGATATCATAGCGCCAACGCCCTACCTTCAACGGAGTCATCGCCACCGTGCCCAGAATCATTCTACTGATCGCGATCATTGTGACGCTGACCATTCTGATTCGCCGTGCGCAGCGACAGCCTCCTCACAAACGCCGCGGTGCCTACCTGCAAATCATTCTCGGCAGCGCGGTCATCGGGGTCATTATCCTGACGCTCATGGGGAAAATGCATTGGGTCGGCGCGGCACTGACGGGACTACTGGTACTGGCGCGGCAAATGCTGCCCTTGCTGATTCGTTTTCTTCCCATGTTGGGCAGCCTGCGCAGTCAGCCCGCAAGTGGCGGCAGCAAACAATCCGAGGTCTCTACTCGTATTTTGCGCATGACCCTCGATCATGACAGCGGTGATCTCACGGGCGAAGTGCTGGAGGGCCCATACAAAGACTGGTTATTGGACCAACTTGACCGGTCACAACTGGACGAGCTGATGGCCTTTTGCCAGCAGGAAGATTCGGATTCGGCACAGCTCCTGGCGGGTTACCTTGAGCAACGCTTTCCTGGGGCGCAGGGTCAAGAAGATAGAGGCGAAGCCCATGCTCCTGGGTCGACGTCGGAATTAACCCGCTCTGAAGCCCTAGCCGTATTGGGCCTTGGCGAGGATGCAAGTCAGGAAGATATTGTCGCAGCGCATCGCACGCTGATCCAGAAATTGCACCCTGACCGGGGCGGCAATGACTATCTCGCTGCCAAAATCAATGAAGCCAAAGATTTTCTGCTCGATTGAGCCTGTCGGGCAGGCCATTGGCCAATATGGCGACACCACACGTATAACCACGAACGCTGACATGGAGCGGTAGTCGATATGAGCGGCACTTTTGTCATCCGCAACCAACTGGGCCATTACTGGGGTAAATCCGGCGAATGGGTATCGGGGAGCCGCGCCGCCCAAGTGGCTTGCTGGGTGCATCGCGACGAAGCGGTTAACACGCTTTTTGAGCTGGGGTCCAAAGATACCGCCTTGAGAGGCGAGATCTTTGAGGCAGAAGCCGACAATGCCCAACCGAAAAACTTGGAAATCAGCGAACACCCGCTGCCCAAGACCGATGAAGTGCAGCAGGACGAATCGGCTCCGGCACTTGAAACGGAGGCCGAGGATCCCCATGACTAGTCATCCAAGACACTATGACGTGGAGCGTCGTCTATGAGAATTCTGTTGTTCCTCGCAACCAACCTCGCGGTGCTGGTGCTGGTGAGCATTGTTTTCAGCTTGCTCGGCTTTGAGGGCATTCTGGCCAACAACGGCGTGGATCTGGACCTTGGCAATCTATTGGTCTTCTGCGCGATATTTGGCATGTGCGGCTCGGTCATATCGCTGCTGATGTCCAAGTTCATGGCAAAACGCGGAACGGGCACCCAAATTATCGAGACGCCCCGTAACCGCGACGAACAGTGGCTGATGGAAACCGTGCAATCGCTGGCGAGCTCAGCGGGCATTGGCATGCCCGAAGTCGGCATTTTCCCTTCAGATGCGGCTAACGCGTTTGCCACCGGCTGGAACCGCAATAAGGCGCTGGTGGCGGTGAGCACAGGCCTGTTGCGCCGTTTCGACGAGCGCGAGGTGCGCGCCGTGCTGGCCCATGAAATCGGACACGTCGCCAACGGGGATATGATCACCCTCACCCTGATTCAAGGTGTCGTGAACACCTTCGTCATGTTTTTCGCCAGGATTATTGGTCACACCGTCGACCGTGTGGTGTTCAAGACCGAGCGAGGCCACGGCATCGGCTTCTGGGTCGTCACAATCGTGGCCGAGGTCGTGCTGGGCATTCTCGCGAGCACAATCGTGATGTGGTTCTCGCGATATCGTGAGTACCGCGCCGACGCAGCTGGCGCACGACTGGCGGGCAGCGACGGCATGATCGCAGCGCTACAGCGGCTCAAAGCCGAGCAGGGTCTACCTGCTGACCTGCCCGGCGAACTGACGGCCTTCGGCATCCGCCCTGGCGCGGGCTCGGGACTCGCCAACCTGCTTCGGTCTCACCCACCCCTCGATGACCGCATCATAGCCCTGCAGAACGCATGATTAGATCAGCCCTGATGAGCGTCTGCGTGACCGCGGCGGCACTGCTGTGTGGCGCGCTGGTACAGGCTGCCGACCCGTCGGTGGATTACCTCAGTTTTTCGACCGATGACGAGGCCAACACGACCGAGGTTTTCCAGAAGGCCAGTCCGGCAGTGGTATTTGTGACGTCCACTGAGCTCCGGCGGCAGCGCTTTACCCGCAACGTGATGGAAATACCCCGGGGCGCCGGCTCAGGCTTCATCTGGGATGCTGAATCCGGATTGGTGGTGACCAACTACCACGTCGTGGCCGGCGCGGACCGACTCACCATTACGCTGGAAGATGAGGCGTCATTTCAGGCCGAAGTCGTGGGCTTAGCACCGGAGCGCGATCTGGCGGTGTTACGTATGATTGAACCTCCAGGCAACCTAATTGAGCTGCCTGTCGGCGATTCTTCAGAGCTGTCGGTAGGGCGTAAAGTCATGGCAATCGGCAACCCTTTTGGTCTGGATACCACGTTGACTGTCGGCGTGGTGAGTGCGCTGGATCGAGAGATTCGGTCGCCGAGTAACCGCACCATCCGCGGCGTGATTCAAACCGATGCCGCGATCAATCCCGGGAATTCAGGCGGTCCGCTACTCAACTCATTGGGCCAGCTGGTGGGTGTGAATACCGCCATTTACTCGCCAAGTGGCGGCAGCGCGGGTATTGGCTTTGCCATTCCGGTCAACACTGTCAGCGAGGTCGTGCCACAGCTAATCGCCTTTGGCAAAATCATGCGGCCAGTGCTCGGCGTTGAGCTGGCATCAGACCGCTGGCTGCGGCGTTACCGCGTTGAGGGTGTCCCCATTGTCCGCACCTATCGCGGCTTTCCCGCCGAGAACGCCGGCATGGTCGGTGCACGCCGTGGATCGCGGGGCGAAATCATTTTAGGCGACGTCATCACAGCCATCGACGGTGAGCGAGTCGCCAACAATGACGAGTTTCTCTCCGCGATGGAGCGACACCGCGTGGGCGACACCATTGAAATCGTCACGACGCGCGAGGGGCAAGAGCGACGCTTCAGCGTCGAACTCTCCGAGGTTCAGTAACGATGGGCTAGCGGCTGGTCGGCCAGCTCGCAGGGTCCAACGACTCTTCAGGTAGCGCATCGCAACTAAAGTGCAGCTCACCGCCCTGCGCAAGCTGACCCTCAAAGTGCCGCAGCAGCGACAGCCCGACCGGATACAGTGCCCACAGCGCGAGCAAATTGGTTAGCGCAAGAAGCGCCATAGTGAGATCGGCAAAGCCGAAGACGGTGCCGAGGTCTTGCACCGAAGCCCAGGCGATCATGGCCAATACACTCAGCCGGAAAACAAGGATGGCTTTGGGACCGAGCTTCTCAAAGTACGCGATGCTGTTCTCGCCCAGAAAGCTGTTATAGGCGATCGTTGTCGTCGCAAACAGTACCAGCGCGATGCTGACAAGGGGTTCACCCAAGGGCCCCAGATGTTCGGCAACCGCCATCTGTGTAAGTACGACGCCCTGGGTATTAGCAGGATCCGCCCCGTATACCGACGACATCAGGATAATTAACGCGGTGGCCGTGCACAAAATAATGGTGTCGATAAAAACACTCAGCGACTGCACCAGTCCCTGCGACATGGGGTGAGGCACATCGGCTGCAGCAGCGACATTAGGCACGGTGCCGAGACCAGCCTCATTCGAGAACAGGCCGCGTCGCGCCCCCTGAGCAATCGCCGCGGCCACACCACCACCGACAGCCTGCTCCAAGCCAAAAGCGGAGGAAAATATCAGCGCCAACGCGCTCGGTATTTGCGTCATGTTGAGGGCCAGCACGACCAAAGCCACCGCGAGGTACCCCAGGACCATCAGCGGCACAACCACCTCGGACACCAGCGCCAACCGGCGAATGCCACCAAAGAGAATGATCGCCATAACTGCCGTCATCACCACACCGCTGACCACTGCGGGCACGCCAAAAGCGGATTCAATGGATGTGGTCACCACATAGCTTTGCACAGCGTTAAAGCCGACCCCGACTGTGACCAATAGCAGTACGCTGTACACGACGGGGAGCCAACGCCAGCCCAACCCATATCGCATGACATAGGCGGGCCCACCCCGAAAGGTCTCATCACCATGGCGGCGCTTGTACAGCTGAGCCAAGGCACATTCGAACAGGCTGGTGGCCATGCCTAACAGCGCAATCAGCCACATCCAAAACAAAGCGCCTGGCCCCCCCAAGGTAATCGCTACCGCAACGCCGGCAATATTGCCCCCGCCGACACGGCCCGCCACGCTCACGGCCAATGCCTGAAAACTCGATATGCCCCGATCAGAACCGCGCCATTCGATTTGTGACAGCACCGCAAAAGTGCGGCGGAACAACCTGATCTGAACCCCTCGTGATCCCACGGTGTAACGCAGGCCCACGAGCAACAGTGCGCCAATCAAGACATAGGACCAAAGCCAATCCGTTACAACGGTGAGCATGGTGTTAGAGCAAACCCGTAATCAGGATCACCGCCACCGCCGGCACAACGACAAAGCGCGTCAGGCCTCGCCACAGTCCGTACCAGCGTGCGTCGTCTTGAAGCTCGGCGGCGCTGTGATCTGAATGCATAAACCAGCCGGTGAACAGCGCCACCAACAAGCCCGCCATAGGGAGAAAGAGTTTGTCATAGAGGGCCTCTGTTAACTCATTAAAGTTCATGCCCAACAATCGGTAGTCTTCCCAGATGTTATAGCTCAATACCGAGATGACGCTGAGGCTCGTCACTGATCCCACAACCAAAATCGTGCTGCGCTGCCGCGAGATCTGAAGCCGCTCTTTGGTCCAACTGGTAACGCTCTCTAGCAACCCGACCATGGAGGTGACGCCGGCGACACCGAGCATGACAAAGAACAGGACGGCAAACACCGAGCCCCCCGGCATTTGCGAGAAGGCGACGGGCAACGTCTGGAATATCAAGCCAGGACCACTGGTCATATCGAGGCCAAAGTGAAACACAGCGGGGAACACGACAAAGCCTGCCAAGAGTGCAATCAGCGTATCAGCCAGGACAATCGTACCGGCGCCCCTGGCGATCGAAAAATCGTTGGGAAGGTAGGCTCCGTAAGTCATCATCCCTCCCATACCCACACCGATGGAAAAAAAGGCTTGCCCTACCGCGGCCAGAAACGTGGCGCCACTGACCTTGCTGAAATCCGGGGTAAACAACCATTCCAGCGTCTCGATAAAGCCACCGGCAAAGTAGTTGTAAACACTGAGACCAACGAGGAGCGACAACATCAGCGGCATCATGATTGTAACGGCCCGCTCTATCCCCGCTGTCACGCCGGCATAGATGATCGTGCCGACCAGTATGTTGCCCACCAATGTCCAAAGCACCATCGATTGATTGTCGGCCAACAGTCCCGAAAAGGTCGCCTCGGCGGCAGCGGCATCAAAATCTGCGAAGCCGGTTAACAGGGCTCGCGCCAGATACCACAACACCCAGCCCACCACCACGGCATACGTGATAGCGATGGTATAGGCGGTCAGCACCCCCAATCCGCCGACACCTCGCCAGTGGCGGCTCTGTCCCGATTCCAGGGCGACAACCTCCATCGAGGTGGGTGGACTGCCCCCGCCACGTCGACCGACAAGCAACTCTGCCATCAGGCAAGGGATCCCAATCGCGACAGCGCAGAGCAAATAGATCAGCACAAAGGCACTGCCGCCGTTCTCGCCCGTCACATAAGGGAAGCGCCAGATGTTACCGAGACCCACTGCAAAGCCCACCGACGCCATAATGAACGCAAAGCGGCTTGACCAGACTGCATTTCCTGTAGACGCCATGAATTGCTCTCCTGCATGTAGTGCCTCAGGAGCGAGCGCTCTCCCCAGACGAGTCGTTTCTTATTCATTGTCCGCTTTTTGCCACAGCGCGGCGTCAACAGCAATGAGCGCAACGTTATAGCTGCCCCTGCACGAGCACATCAAAACCCTCTGCTGTCGGGGTTGCTAGCATGGCAACGGCTCGCCGGAAGCTCTCGTCCCGCGCCGTCGGGCCGGTCGCGCGCAACGCGACCTCATAGGATTGGGAGGATACGGTCACACCGCCCTCGAGCTGAAGCGCTCCCTGCTCGGTCTGTAGCGCGGCACTCATGGCGCCGGCCGCGTCTGACCGAGGGCTCACCGTCAGTCGGTAGGTGCCCAGCGGGATGTTGCCGCTGCGCGCTGTCCACACCGCATCTTGAACCTTGATCACGCCCTGAGCACGCGCAACATGGTTTTTAGAAAACTCGAGGGTGGCAAACTGACCCGACACAGTGCCGCCAAGATAGAGAGGAAAAAATTGCCCCAGCACGCGCGTATCAAACTGTAACCGGGTGTCCGTCAGCAACCAGTCCCCGGTCAGCCCCAGGCCCACACGAGTCTGCAATTGCTGGTTACTCCACTCTGATTGCAGCATCACGGGCGTGCTCCAGAGAGCACGCCAGGGTTGTATCTGCCAGCTCACGCGGCCCAATAACAGCGGCTTACCCTCTACGATCACCCAACCGCGAGCGGCGTCGCCAGACCATAACGTTCCGGTCAAACCCGTTAACGTCGCACTTGGCGGCAACACCCAGGTCAGCAAGCGAGCAGGGATTTGCGACAGCAACAACAGTAGCAACACCACGGCGGCGAGACTGCGCTGGCGATGCATGATCCACTGCACCGATCAGTTACCGGCGATGCGCAACGTGGCGTTGACGCCCCCGCTGCGCCCTGCAGAGCTGATCGATGCTTCCTTCACCACCAATCCGGCGCTGCCTTCAATCTGCTCCAGAAACTGCAGCAAACCGTCAAACGCAACGTCTTCGAAGCGCAGCTGAACCTCACCGCGGCTGTTAGGTTGCAGCCGCTTAACCGTTAAGCCATGAGTCTCGCTCGCCTGGCTAAGTGTGCGCGTCAGGTTGACCTGCCCGTCTCCACCGCCCTCGCGCAGTACCGCCAACTGCTCAACTTTTAGGTCGACTCTATGAAGTTTTTGCGCCAACGCCTGATTGCCATCCACGAGGCGTTCGCGCCGGCCGTCCAGCTCAATAAAAATCAGGAAGACAAAGGCCCACAATCCCACTGCCGCACCGAGAATCATCAGCGCGACCTGATCACGGGCCGAAAGCGATTCAAACCACTGTCTGACCATTAGATTTCCACCCTGAGTCGCGCCATCACACCGTCTTGTCGCGCGTTGGAGTTTTCGAGCTCTGCAGAGAGGGAACGCGTGACCAATTGATCCCGCAGCTTCTCTACTGACTGAAAATCCGGTGCAGAGAGGTTAATCCGTGCGTCACGACCGCCACTGAAGTTCACCGACGTGAGCGCCACACCCTCAACTGCGGCCGCCGCACTGAGGATTTCAACCAGTACCGGGGTGAAAGCACGGGTTTGCGCGCCCGCGCCAAATTCTGCCAACTGGCGATTCAGTTGCTTTTCAACGTCGACAACCTGTCCCCGGGGGTTGATGCGCCGATAACTCTCTTGAATAGCCTGCCGCAGCCGCAAATCCTCTGCTTTCAACATCTCATAGTCTGCCACCGAAACAGCGGTTTTCAGGGATACCGCGATCGCTAAAACAATCGCGACCCGCTGCCAGACATGCCACCAGCGCTTGAACGGTAGCTGCGGCGCAAACGCACCTTGCCGAAGATCTGGACCCAGTGAGCCTGCATCGGCCAACAGTAGCGCCTCGGACAATCCACCCTGACGCCACTGCACCAAGGGTTGGATCGGCTCGGGCACCATCGACATTGCCGACTCTTGATCTTGTCCGTAGGCAATCACGACCGAGAGCGTCTGCAAACTAATGAGCAGCGCAGATAGTAACGCCAGATCAATACGCGCACCTTCTGCCTCGCCCCATCGCACCAGCGCGCCGCCCGCCTCAAAGACAACCGTGCACTGGCCAGGTGACCACGGCAGGCACAAAGCCTCTGATACCCACGGTGTCTCCCTCAAGGCCTCGGGCAAGCTGTCCTGCCACGCCTGCATGACAGAGCGCTGCACTATGGCAACGGCATGCAAATCGTCATTTAGGGGGCTGTGTGCAAAATGGAGCGACGCAACGTCCTCCACCAGCGACTCTTCGAGCATAAATGGCAACGCCTGCCCCAAATGCTTGATCTCCTCGGGAGCGACGGCAACAGTCAGGCTTCGCACCGCGTCCGAGGGCAGTGCCAGACAGGTCTGCTCGGGCAAGCTCAGTGACTCGGCGTCCAGCTGTTTCGGCGCACGGCCCGGCCGCAACAGGAAGCCCTGCCCCTCTTGCCAACGCACAATATTGAGATGCTGGGTACTCATGAGTGAGAACGGGACAGAACGGTCACAGGCCGGATCTTGAGCGAATTCGCCATCATAGCTCGCCCTCAGAGCGAAAAACAGCAACCACTCTTTCTGGGGTACGATGAAACACCGTGAACAGATGCCGCTCACGCTCGGCGAGTTCTACTGATGCGTCCAGTAAAAACCAATCACTTCGCACATCCAGCAATGGCTGCAGCTCAGTGAGATCTTGCCCCTCGAAAACCGAATCACTGAGCAAATCTTCTACCTGAGTAATGTCGCCCTCCCGGCGCAGCGCATCGAGTCGCTCTGCTTCCATCGCGGGGAGCGGTGACAGCTGATCATCGCCATTCAGTGTCTGCAATACAGCAAGCGGACAGGTCAGGATATTGAGGCGACTCGATGCGACGGGCCAGACGGTGACCAGCGGTGCCAATGCGTCATAAACCGTCGCCGTCATACCCTGTACTGCCCGCAATTCACTGACGCTCGCCAGAGGCTGGTTGGCTGGCAAGTAAGGAAATGACGCATAGCGGTAGTCAGGCCCCTCGGCGCCTTCGAGCCGACGATCCGTATCGGCATCAATAAAATCGGTAATACGCTCGGTTAATACCATCGCGTCATCCAATGACAAAGAGGCATCGCCCAGCGCCTGCAGCAGACGGATCAGTAGCTTCTGTGTCACCGACCAGCGTTTTTCGGCATCGTTGCTGTTGACCGTTGCGGGGGCGACAGGCTCTGCAGGAGCATCGACTGCATCATCGGCCTCATTCTCGGCCTCTACCCCTTCGTCCTTGTTTGCGCTGTTCGTCGGGGCCTCGATCAGTCCGTTCAGATTAAGACGCCCCTGAAGATCCTCTAGCCCGCCGGTCATCCAGCCACCCGCGTCAAGCGGATACGGCGTCGGCGGTTGGGCCCACATTTCGCCGAGATGATCGGCTGGACTCTCGGCCTCCGCATCGATACGGGTGTCCCGCTGTAGAGCAATTTGTGCGAGCCCCTCAGCGCCTATGAGATAGGACCAGGTTTGCTCTGAGAACAACTGGTGAGTGCCTCGCTGTAGCGTCAGGGTAAAGTCACGTTGCAACCCAACCATCAGTGCGGCCACCAGCGCAAACACCAGCATGGCCACGACCAGCGCCGCGCCTTGTTGGCCCCGGGGGGGATCAGTGGCCCGGTAGGACATATACTCGCCTCACCTCGCCCAATCCAGAGATATCTAAAACCACCTCCACTGCCACGGGCGGCGTTGGCGGCACACCCGGCTGAGACAAATCGGCTATCCAGTTTTCCTGCCAATTGCGCCGGTCAATCACATCGTCTCGGTCGCTTTCTATCATTCCCAGTGCAGGTAAAAAACGCACTTCAAAACGCGTCACCTCATCGAGGATCAGCGTCTCGATGGCTTCTGTCCCAGCGGTGCGATCCAGTACCGGGTAATAACCCCGCCACAATTGATCGTCCTCCAGCCACCAGTGAACTCGCTGCAGGCCACTGCGGGGCGCCGAGGTCGAGTTGTGCCAGCCGGCACGCGTCAACGACAACATGTTCCGCGCCAGTTCACCGCCGCTTAGTGCCGGGGCAAGCTGGCCGAACTCATCGATAACAGGGCGGTTTACCGTTTGACGCAGATCGCCGGATAACAGCCCCAACGTCTGGTGAATCTCATGGGATCGGCCCGACGCACCGCGCAGACTCTCAGCCCCTGATACCGCGGCCGATAAACCGCTATACGCCACAACCGCCACCAACGCAGTAATGGCCATGGCAATCAACACTTCGACCAAGGTAAATCCCTTGGATGGTCTATTAGCGCGCATTGTCAGCGCGCTCCTGTGCAAGATAACCATCGAGGGTGTGAACGGGATTTGCGCGCCCATCCTCCTGATCAGAAACGATGATCTCGTAGCGGTAAAATCCCGGTATCTGCGTCTCCGTGCCTTCACTCCACCAAAACCAGCTACGATCGGCGAGCTCTTCACTGCCGCTCACCACACCGGTCTGCAGAGTGCCGTTTGCACCCAGCACCAGGCGCAATTCTGCCAATCGATTTGCGGCCACCCATTGGGCGTGGGAACGATCTTCCAAATAGCGTAAGCCATCAATTTGTTGCGACAAGGTCAGCAACAGGGCCGGAAGCGCCACTGCGACCACAGCCAGCGCCACCATCACCTCGACCAACGTAAACCCCGGTACCTGCCGCCTCATGTCAGTCGAGGTCCTCGGAAACGCCTCTCGGTAGCGTTGTCATGCGACCCAGAAGATCCCATTCCAACCGATACACCACATCACCGGTGCGAATATCTCGCCACTCGAGTGCGCCGGGCGTCATCTCTCCGCCCGCCCAAGCGATAATCTGTGGCGGCATATTGAGTTCGGGGTCGTAAGGTTGAAGCTCGATATCCGGCTGCCCCTCCAGAGTCAGCTGCAGCTCGTATCCCTCAGCCAGCGGCAACGGCGCCAATACCTCTGTGCTGCTCCGGGGCAAGGCCCACCCCTGATCGTATCGCCGCAACCAAATGCCCTGATATATCTCGACGCTCATCGCGTCATCTCGGCCAAGTAGTAGCCCATGGTCGGCGCCCGACATCCCGGCCTCTGTGCTGGCGAAGGCCAAAAGGCCGGAGACGTGTCGCACTTCACTCTCCAACGCAAGATCGGCGCCACCGCGACCGACATTCAAACTGACAACGCCCGTCAGCAAGACAATGACGAACACCGCGACCAGCAGTTCAATCAGGCTAAAACCGCGCGCCCGCCAATACTGTGATTTCCGATGACGCCCGATAATGATCGAGCTTTTATCAGGCGTCCGTCTCGTTCCAGTTGCCAATATCGGCATTCTGACCCTCTCCGCCCGGGAGCCCATCGGCACCCAGAGAATAAATGTCGACCTCTCGGTACTCACCCGGTGACAGGTACAGATACGGCCGACCCCATGGGTCCATCGGCATTTCTGCCAGGTAGCCACCCTGCTTGAAGTTGCGCGGCTCCGGTTCTAGCGTGCTGGGGGAAATCAACGCTTCGAGGCCCTGCTCCGTTGTCGGATAGACATAATTGTCCAGTCGATAGATTTTCAGCGCCGTTTCGATCGATTTGAAATCAGCCTGCACCTTTTGAATGCGGGCATCGTCAGCACTATTGAGTACTGTAGGCGCGACGACACTGATCAGCAGACCCATGATGACCAACACCACCAAGATCTCGATCAGGGAAAAACCGTTGTGTTTACTCATGGCTTATCACCTCACCATCGTATTCAAGTCAAAAATGGGCAACAGGATGGCGAGCACGATAGTCAGCACTAACCCCCCCATGAACACCACCATGGCGGGCTCAAAGAGTCCCATGATAGTACCCAATGTCATCTCCAGCTCACGCTCCTGATTGGTCGCAGATCGCTCGAGCATGGTTTCGAGGTCGCCGCTGGACTCGCCTGAGGCCACCATGTGAACCATCATGGGTGGAAAAAACACCTCTTGGGACATCGCGCGACTAAGGCTAGACCCCTCTTGTACCGCCACCGAAACCTTGTTGCTAGCCTCGCGCAGCACCAGATTGGTCATGACCGACCCGGCGATTCGAAGCGCGTGGATCAGCGGCACACCGGATGCCATCAAGATGCTTAGCGTCGAGGCGAAGCGCGCGCTGTCGAGGGCAATCAGCACGCCACGTAAGCCCGGTATACGAAGCAGAAAATGGTGCCAGCGTTTTTTTCGACCCGGATGCTGCAGCGCCCGGCCACTGGCCCACATGATACCGACCAGAGCGAGCAGAGATATCAGTGCGTAATCGCGCATGAAATCACTGACCCAGATGAGTCCCACCGTCAGTGGCGGCAGCGCTTTTTTGGTATGCGCGAAGATACCGATCAATTCGGGCACGACGAAGATCATGAGTGCCGTCACTACCGCGAACGCCACAGCGATCAACACAAACGGATAAATGAGCGCCATTTGGAGTTTTTGGGCCGTGTGCTGTCGTGTCTCTGTATAGTGCGCCAACTGCTCCAGCACCGGAGCCAGTTGCCCGGCCTCCTCTCCCGCATTCACCATCGCCCGATACATCTCGCCAAAGGCCTGTGGGAACTGATTCAGCGCGTGGGCGAGGGTGTGACCCTCCGCAACCTTGGAGCGTACCTGCAACATCATGGATTTAATCGAGGATTTCCGGCTTTGGTCCGCCACCGCCTGTAGACACTCATCCAGCGGCAGCGCCGAAGCAATAAGCGTGGCAAGTTGACGCGTCACCAGTGCCAGATCGCCAGCCCCGAGACGCTTACTGAATAAGCGGAATCGACCGCTGTCGCTCGCGCGCAAAGACTCTGCCGCCTCGGCGACTTCCACGGGCCGAAGGTGTCGTTGCCGAAGTGTTCCCCGAACCTGACGGTCGGAGTCACCCTCCAACACACCTTTGACCAACTTGCCCTCAGAATTGAGCGCTTTGTAACGAAAGGCAGTCATGGGTCAGTTGACGGCAGTGACGCGCAACACTTCTTCAAGGCTGGTCTCACCACTCAGGATACGGCGCCGACCGTCAGCATCAATGCCCGGCGAGTGCTGACGGGCGATTTTCAAAAGTGATTGCTCGCCCTCTCCGCTGTGGATCGCCTCCCTCAAGTCCTCACCGATTTCAATCAATTCGTAAATACCGGTGCGGCCGCGATAGCCAGTCATATTGCAGCGCTCGCACCCGCGCGCGCGATACAGCTGGATGCTCTCGCCCATGACACCCAGACGTTCACACTCAGCGTCACTGGGCTCATAGGCTTCACGGCACTCCAGACACAACAGACGCACCAACCGCTGTGCCATGACGGCAAGCAAGCTGGAGGACAGCAGGAACGGCTCAACCCCCATGTCCTGCAAACGCGTCACCGCGCCAATCGCAGTATTGGTATGCAAGGTCGACAACACCAGGTGGCCGGTCAGCGATGCCTGAATGGCGATCTCAGCGGTCTCCAGGTCACGGATTTCTCCCACCATGACCACGTCGGGGTCCTGTCGGAGAATCGCTCTCAATCCCCTGGCAAAGGTCATGTCGACCTTTGGATTTACCTGAGTCTGTCCCACGCCCGGCAACATGTACTCCACCGGGTCCTCAATGGTCAGGATATTCCGCGAGCTATCGTTAATACTCGACAAGCCTGCGTATAACGTGGTCGTTTTGCCTGAACCCGTCGGGCCGGTAACCAAAATAATGCCATGCGGGCTCGACAAGGCGTCTCGGTAACGCCCATCCACCCGCTCGTTCATTCGTAGCTCGCTCAAATTCAGCTTTCCCGATTGCTTATCCAGCAGCCGCAACACTACCCGCTCTCCGTAAGCGGAGGGAATGGTAGCCATGCGAATGTCGATACCGTGTCCGGCAATACGAACCGAAATACGCCCGTCCTGCGGGACACGCTTTTCGGCAATATCGAGCTTGGCCATTACTTTCAGGCGTGACACCAGCAGTGGCGCAAGCATGCGCTTGGGTGATAACACCTCGGTGAGCACGCCATCGATCCGATAGCGCACGCTCAATCGTTCTTCGAAAGTTTCGATGTGGATATCAGAGGCCTGTTCCTTGACTGCTTGCGAGAGAATCGCGTTGATCAATCGGATAATGGGGGCATCATCCTCGGCATCCATCAGATCACCCACATCGGGCAATTCCTCGACCAGCCGTGACAGATCAATGTCCGACGACAAGTCCTCTACCATCTGAGCTGCCTCGTTTTGAGACCGTTGATAGGCAACCGTCAAACGCTGCCGAAATACCTCATCCGTCAGTGGTTCCAGCGCGAACACTTCGCCCGCGTGACGCCGCACCTCAAGCAAGACATCTGTGGCAAGAGGGGGCACGTGATACAGGGTCAGTGATGAGCCGGATCGCTCCAGCAGCACGCTGCGGCTCTGAGCAAATGCAAAGGGTAAACCGGACGAAGAGGTGGAGGATGCGATGTCCGGGGCAACTGGAGGAACCAGTGAGGATTCAGTCATAGCTGATCAATCCTCCGCTGTTGCCTCAGCGGGCGCCTCAGGTAGCTGCTGAATCTGTTCTTCCCAAGTCGGCAATACAGGCAGACTTCCATCATCGAGAAACATCAGACCCCGCTCGCGGCGCTCAATTTGCTCTTCACGAATGTACCGGTACTTCTCGGCGGTGGCGCCCGCCAGATCCTCATCGTCACGAATAATGGTCGGCCGAATAAAGACCAGCAGATTGGACTTGGTGACCGTCACAACATCATTACGGAACAGCCTGCCCAGCAGCGGTATATCGGAAAGAAACGGTACGCCTTGAGTCGAGTCCTGAACGTCGTCCTTTACCAATCCGCCCAGCACCACGATGTCATTATCATTGGCCAACACCATGGTCTCAATTTTGCGTTCGTTGGTGATTACATCAGAGGCCAATCGGCTGGGCGCGATGCTTGACACCTCCTGCACAATATCGAGCACCACGGCGTCACCCTCGTTGATCTGGGGCGTCACCCTGAGCGTCACACCGACGTTCTGGCGCTCGATGGTTTGAAAGGGGTTTTGCGCCCCGTTGCCTGTCCCCGTGTTGGTGTAAGAGCCTGTCAAAAACGGCACTTGCTGACCGACCGTGATGTAGGCTTCCTCGTTATCAAGGGTGAGTAAACTGGGCGTGGACAGGATGTTGGCGTTACCCTGAGTCTCCAGTGCGTTGAGGATCACCGTCATCGTGAGATCCTCGTCCACCACACCCCACCCTACCGTCGTGCCCGGCACCTGCGACAACGCACCTGCGACCGCACGGGTACCAATGTTTTCAGAGCCATCGTCGGGCAGCAGAGCGTCGGCAATGGCTTGATTTTGCTGACGTTGCGCCTCGCTCGCGCTCATATTGCTGCCAAACATGCCGCTATCATTAGAGAACAACCACTGCAGGCCCAATTCCTGGCCTTCGGTCATTTCCATCTCTACGATGATGGCCTCTATCAGTACCTGGGCACGGCGGATATCCAGCCGTGCGATCACGGCCTCCAAGGCCGCCATCTCGTCGGTGTCAGCAGTAATAATCAGACTATTAGTGCCCTCGTCAGCCTCAATGGTCGAATCGCCATTGCCCTGACGTCGATTATTACCGCCTTCCTCCAGCCTTGAGATATTCTGCACGACACGCGTGAGTACCTCTGCCACCTCCATGGCATCGGCGTACTCAAGATAGATGACCCGCACGTTGCCCGATTGCTCGAGTGGCGTATCGAGATAGGACACCAATTTGCGAATACGATCGACGCTGAGCTCATCGGCCGTCACCACCACACTATTGGTGCGTTTATCCGCTACCAACACGGCCTCTTTATCAGCTTCAGCGCCCTCTCCTTGGCGGGATTTTTCGAGGGTGTTGAGCATGGTCACAACGTCCTCGGCGACCCCATATTTGAGGCGGATGATCTCGGTGGTCTGAACCGCCGAGCGATCCATCCGCTCAATGATCTCTACGATACGACCAATGTTCGATCGGATATCCGAGATGATGATCGCATTACTGGGCGCGTAAGCGGCCATGTGTGCCTGCTGAGGAACCAGCGGACGCAGCACGGGTATTAATTTTGCCGCCGAAATATTGTCGAGCCGGATAACCTGAGTGACATATTCGTCACTGCCCACCGCTCTCTGGTCTGCCATGATCGGCACCGGCGAGGAGCGGGCGTCCTTCGCAGGCACAATGCGGATGACCTTGCCACTGCGCACCGCGGTGTATCCCTGCACATCCAGAATCGACAAAAACAGGTCATACAGCTCAGATTGGGTCACCGGCTGCGAGGAGATCACCCGAACTTTTCCCTTCACATTCGGGTCAATCACCATGGTGGTTTCTGTCACGTCAGCGACGAATTTGATGAACTCCTGAATATCGGTGTCTTTCAGATTCACCGTGTACTCCTGCGCCACAGAAAACGGCGCCAGCACGCAGCAGATCGCAAGCAGCACGCTGCGCAACACACGGGTGGGGGTCAAAAATAATTGGTTGATGTTCACGGCTATCCTGTCAGGGGCTGGCGAGATCGACGCTGATTGTCACGGTGCCACCCTCTCTCTCGATGTCAAATGTCGCCTGCCTGGCCTCTTTCATCAACTGATAGAGCTTCAAGGTATTGCTGGCATCACTGAGCGTCAGACCATTTACGGCAACAACCACATCGCCACGTTTAAACCCTAAGGTATCGAAGGCCTGGGCATCGGCGCCCGGAGCGATGCGATAACCCACAATTTGGTTCCCTGCGCGCACAGGCGATACGGATACCGCGTCGGCCAGCGATTCGGGATTGTCGTATAGCCGCTGGCGGTATTGTCCGGCCAAGGCATTGCGTTCTGCAGCACTTTCCAAAGTGTTAGCCAATGTATCGGGTGCCGCGGCCATGGCCCGCGAAGTCTCGTTAATAGGCTCGGGCGCGGCGCGAGTCGGGATGACCAAGCCAGGACCGTCATAAAGCTTGATCAGCTCGTAAGTGCCGTTGTTATCGATGACCACCTGAGTTGGCATGACCTTCGCGAGCGTGACCCGACCCGAGGCGGGCAGCGCATCGCCAACGGCATACACCTGCTCCTTCGCACCCGCTTTGATCACCGCATTGCCCAGACCGTCGTCTGTTGAAGCCACGATGCCTGTCAGCTGAAGGGCCAACCGGGTTTCTTTGGCATTTTGCTCGATGCCTTCTCGATCGCTTTCGATCCCGGAGGCAACCCCGGCCTCGGGCGCGAGCGTGTCCGGTTCACCGCCAAACAGCCCAGAACCCAACACGGCGGAGACGTCGATGATGGCGCTCTCACGAGGACTTCTTAACGCCGGGGGATTCAGGGCCATCGAGGGCGCAGTTTCAATTTCCCCACCGCGAAATGGCATCCATAGCAACTGACTGACGCTCCACAGCGCCCACAACGCCAAAAGCAGAATCAGGCTACCCTGCAGGCGAGCAAGGCGGTCAGCATCCCGGGCGTAGGTTTGCCACACGGCAACCGTGCGGCCTTGAGCGAGCGACACTGCTTCTTGAGAGCGCGCCGTCCATGCGCTGGCATCAATATATTTCACGTTGGTGAGCTGACGTCCTGCCTGATCCGATGTGAATGATACGCCGAGAGTGCAGGAATTGCCCTTCCCTGAGTTAAGACGGGCACTGTAACAAGGCTCGTATGACAACTCTGTGACAGACTGCCGCCTGTGAGCACAAGGTGCGTCCCCTCTAGGGGGTTCAGGATCACTGTGCTAATCTTGCGTGACCTGCGGGGTGGCGTGCGCCTGAGATGCTGAAGAGCAAACCCGTTGAACCTGATCCGGATCATACCGGCGGAGGGAACAGGGGTGCAGTTCGCATCATGCGCCGGCACCAGTGCTCCTTCGCCACCCAAGGAGCACTCGATTGAACAGTTTTCACCATCCGTCATCATTGTTGCGAACACCGCTGTTACCTTCTACCTACGGCGAGCACAGGGCGTGCCCAGTGCGGGGCCCGCTTGCATCTCTCGGACTCGCACTCACTTTGATGACCCCCATATTGCCAGCGGTCAGCGAGACCTCATCCGCTACTGACTCAGGTGATCTGGAGGAGGTCATTGTCACAGCGACGCTGTTGGAGGAGACCAGTGCGCCCGTAAGTGCGTCGGTTTTGACAGACCAACTTCAACGACGGCGTGGCGCGGCACATCTCCAGGACGTGATAACGCTGGCACCCAACCTGTCCAGCTCCGCCGGCGCATCCCGTAACCGTTTTTTTCAGATCCGCGGTATCGGTGAGCGCAGTCAGTTTGTCGAGCCGATCAATTCCTCCGTTGGCATTTTGCTGGATGGCATCGATTTGAGTGGCGCGGGCGGAGCGCTGACCCTTTACGACATCAATCAGGTCGAAGTTCTGCGCGGACCGCAGGGCACGCTAATGGGTGCCAATGCGCTCGCCGGTATGATCGCGCTGCAAAGTCAACCCGCTGACTCGTCGGTTCGGGCGGTGGACCTGGGTGTTGAGCGTTATGACGGTCGGCGGATCGGCGTCAGGCTCGGGGGTCCATTGTCGAACGATCTCGCTGCGCGGCTTGCGGTGCAGCATTACGAGAGCGACGGGTATATCGACAACGACTGGCTCAAACGTGACGACACCAATTCCCGGGAAGAGCTGACCGCAAGGGGCACTGCCGCCTGGGAGAATGGCGGACACCGGCTTGAGGTCGCGGCCTATTACACCCGGATCGACAATGGCTACGACGCTTTCTCTCTGGATAACACCCGCGCCACCCTCTCAGACCAACCGGGTGAGGACGACTTGACGCTCAAAGCAGCGCGGCTCAATTGGCGAGCGGGGCTTGGGGGGCTGGCCAGTCACCTGCAGCTGAGTCACGCCAGCACCGATACGACCTATGGCTATGACGAAGATTGGAGCTTTCAGGGCATTGCTCCGGGATGGGAATACAGTTCCTACGACGAATACCGCAGGGACCGCGATATGAGTAGCCTCGAGTGGCGGCTCGAAGCACCTGATGCCGACACTAATACGTGGGTAATCGGGACCTATTTACGCGATGAATCGGAGGCGCTGATTCGACAGTACACGTATTTACCGGGCCCCTTTACCAGCACCATTGATACTCAAACGACCGCGCTATTCGGACAGCTGAATCGCGCCATGGGCGAACGACTTGCCGGATTTATTGGCGCCCGGCTTGAGAGGCGCGATAGCGACTACGGCGACAATGCCGGTGTCTCAAAGACGTTTGATCACACCTATTGGACCGGCAGATTGGGCCTGACGTGGCGCCACCGGGACGACAGCCAGCTCTACGGCACAGTTTCAAGGGGCGCACGCGCAGGCGGCGCTAACGCAGGATTGCTGGCGAGTATCGAGGCGCTGCCAGAGCAAAACCAAGGTGCTGTGAGTGCGCTGGGCGTCTTCGACGAAGAAAGCTTGCTGAGTCTGGAGCTGGGCTGGCAGGCACAATGGCCATCCCGTCGACTGCGTTCCCGTCTCGCGGTGTTCGCCATGGAGCGGGAAGATCAGCAAGCAAAAGGCTCTCTGGTCATCCCTCGCGAAGACGGCAGCACGGCGTTCATCGACTACACCGATAACGCAGCGTCCAGCAGTTACAGCGGCCTCGAATGGGAGCTGCAATGGCAACCAACCCGCCGGCTAACCACTCGCCTCTCATTGGGACTGTTAGACGCCCATTTTGACGACTACATCAGCGCAACAGGCATCAACCTGTCTGGGCGGGATCAGCCCCAGGCGCCGGACTGGCAATACACGGCCGGCTTCAGCTGGAGCATCACCCAGCACGTCGATGTGCAGCTTGAGATGGCGGGCAGTGATGGGTACTTTTTCTCGGATCGCCATGATGTGCGCGCGCCGGAAACCCATCAGTTGAACGGCAGCCTCTCTGGCACCTGGCAACGATGGCGTTGGGTGCTTTGGGGACGGAATCTCACCGACGAGACGACATTTGTCAGAGGCTTTGGCACTTTCGGCAATGACCCGCGCAAGGAGTACATCACCGAGCCCTACCGCCAATTTGGAGAACCTCGTATCGTAGGCTTTACGCTAACCTATCAGCTGACGGAGACCAGCCTATGAAACTCACCGCTGAATTGAGCGTCTACCCACTGCGAGAAGACTACAAAGTGGCCGTACTGAGCTTCATTGACGAGTTACTGAAGGAACAGCAGGTAGTGGCAGTCACCAACTCTATGAGCACGCAGGTCAGCGGCGAGGATGAGGCGGTATTCAAGGCGATTCAGGCAGCGCTGAAAGCCAGCTACGAGCGCTTTGGGCGACAGGTACTGGTGGCCAAGTTCATACCGGAGCATTTCGCAGACATCGGCCCGGAGGGCTGACTTGAGCCCAATGGAGGTCAGTGCGGTTGGCTTGGCGCTGGCCTATGTCGTATTGGCCATATACCAGCAGCGGCTGTGTTGGCTGGCCGCCATTGCCAGCGCTTTGCTCTACATTGCCATCTTCTGGCAGGTGCAACTCTACTTGGAGGCCGCACTGCAGTTGTTTTACATCGCAATGGCCATCTACGGCTGGATCATCTGGGGCAGTGAGAACAACAGCGTGGTCGCGATTCAAACCTGGCCATACCGCTATCATGCGGCGGGATGCCTGGCCCTCTTACTCCTGAGCCTGATGCTCGGCGGTGCCATGCATGCCTACACGGATGCGGCCTCACCCTTCATCGACGCGGGCACAACAGTCTCTGCGCTGCTGGCCACGTGGATGGTGGCCCGCAAACTGCTGGAGAATTGGCTCTACTGGATTGCCATCGATCTTGCCTCGATTGGCTTGTACCTGTCGCGGGACCTCACCCTCACGGCAGTCCTATTCGCCGGCTACGTGATATTAGCGGGCCTGGGCTATCGGACTTGGCGGAGACAATGGCTGGCCCAACAGACACTCTGAACCAAGCCCTGGGCACTTGGCAGTTATGGGACCTGCCTCAACCATTGCAGCAGGCACCGCACTGCGGCCCACCGCTGGCTCACGGCAGCGCCCACATTGTTTATGAGATTCATACTGAGCCCCAAGCAGCGCTTCAGCTAGTGGCGCGTGTCAGGCAACGCGCTACTCGGACAGAGTCTGAATCCTGTGCCAGAGAAATAGAGATTTGGAGCGCGGCCTCCGCCGCGGGCTGCGCGCCGCGACTGGTCTATGCAGATGCGATCGGCGAGGTGACGGTCTGTCATCATGCGAACACCCTCGATAAGCCGGCGACTGGCCTCGAGTTGGGGACGCTCTGCCAGCATATTCACGCACTCCCACCTGTCGATCACTCGCTCGATTTAAAAGTCGAAATCGCTGGCTATCTCGAAACCATGGCGCCCGATCAACGTAATGCCTGGCAAAGGGTCATGCAGCAATGTGACGTGGATGCGAGCCTCCGTCTGCTTGATCAGGATGAGCACTATCTGTGTCATAACGACCTCACGGCGGGTAACCTGATGCGATCTCGGGATCGATTGATCGCAATTGATTGGGAGTATGCAGCCATGGGCAGCCGATATTTTGATCTCGCTATCGCAGGTCAGGGACTCTGCCCTGACGAGCGCCCGGAGCTGATACGTTCTGTGCTAGGAGACGAGCTGGATCTGGCGCTGATGTCCGCGGGTCAGCGCGCCGCGAGCCTGATCACGGCGTTATGGCAAAACCGCTACGAACCCGCGGCGGCACCCAACCCACACACCTGGCGCGGCGAGGCGCTCGCGAGGTGAACCAATGGCATGTGCTGGGTGTGGGTGCGATTGGCGGATTATTTGCCTGCCGACTGCAGCAGAGCGGCGCCAACGTCACGCTGCTGACTCGCCATGGCTTGGCCCCCACGCGCGAAATAATAGTGAGCGGAGGTTCCGAGAGGGTCTATCGCTTTTTCCAGCAGCCGTTGAACGCGGAAACACCCGAGGCCGTGACAGAGCCGATTGGTCATCTGCTGGTAACAACCAAAGCCTGGGCTGTCCAATCTGCCCTGAAATCTGTTTCGAACAGGCTCACCTCCGAGAGCACCGTGGTGGTGCTGTGTAATGGCATGGGGTTGGCCGAGCGCGCGGCGCCTCTCATCGGCGACGCCACGCTGATACTGGCTTCCACCACCGCAGGCTGCCGGCGCTCGTCGGATAACAAACTCATCATCTCCGGTGAGGGCAGCACCCGAGTTGGCGCGTACGTGCCCGATGACACACCGCCTGCATGGTTCACACAGTGGCAGGAGGCCGTGCCTGATTGTCGCTGGGAGTCTGATATTCGGGAGGTACTGCTCGCCAAAGTGGCATTAAATGCAGTGATCAATCCCCTGACTGCAATTCACAGCGTTGAGAACGGGGCGTTGCTGCACCCGCCACTGAAAGACCAGACTGATCGCATCATAGATGAGGTTCAATCGCTGCTACGTGGGGGTGGTGCCGACCGCATTGCGGCCGCGTTACCCGACAGCGTGAGAACCGTGTGCACCCAAACGGCACAGAACCATTCGTCCATGCGGGTCGATATGGCGCGTGGCGAGCCCACCGAGATCGAGGCCATCGTCGGATGGTTGTTGAAAGAATGGATCAAGAAACCGCCACCCACCCCACTGCTTGCGGAGGCTTATGAGGCGGTGCGAGCGAGAGAGGCGCAAGGTTTGAGCGAAGGCTGACCGTGGCAACCTGATTGCAGGCGTTGTCCGACCACTTTCTACTAATTCAGATGCTGATGGCTTGTCCGGTCGCTGAAGGCTTGTCCGGTTGCTGAAGGCTTGTCCGATTGCTGAAGGCTCTTTCAATCGCTGAGAGCTCTTACCGCCGCTGAAGGCTCTTTCAATCTCTGAGAGCTCCTACCGTCGCTGAGGGCTCTTGCCGTCGCTGAGGGCTCTACGCATCTCTACTGTTCAGGTGGCGAAGGCCAAGGTGTGGTCGGCAAGTTACAGGAGCGCGAGCACAGAGATCACCACCAGCCAAGCCGCCGTGGCGCGGGTAATCGCTTTTTGTGTGGCCTCTACCGCAATGACCGCCGCGTCAGGAGACGCCGACGAATCGTCGTCAAGATGCCAGGCGCGTTCGATGCCTTGGGCGAGCAGCTCAGACTCGGAAATGCTTTGGTCAAATGCCTCAGAGGTGAGCAAACGGCGCGTCCGTTCAAAATCACCCAGCACCGAAAACGTCAACACCAGCAGTCTCACCGGCAACCAGTCCAGCAATCTCAGCGCCGCGTCGAACTGTCCGTCGGAGCGACTATTGGCCAGCTCCACCAGCCGATAGGCAGCCGCGGCAAAAGGCCCCAACAGCCAGAAGTAGAGCACTGGCGGAAACCATCGGGAGAAACCTCGATAGGCAAAATCACGCATTGCTCGCCGCCCGTCGGTTTCATCGCTGTCGGCTTGACTGCGACGCGTGGTGAGCAACATGTCAGCGCCTTCTTGGTCACCCGCCCGCGCTCGCGCAAGAAAACGAGCCAAGTCGGTGGCGTAGTCTCCACGCCCCCAAGCGAAATAAAGCAGCACCAAACCGACCAGCGCATCTGCGAACTCACCCAGGAACACTGCCAGCACCAACAGCGCTATACCCGCGCCCATCAGCGGCGCCAAAACGCGCAGAAACAACGAAGGCCAGAGGTCAAGCTCGACTGCATCGACCCGTCGGCTGAGCGCATCAAACCAGTTGTCTCTATGCACCGGCCCGCCAGCGCCAAGCAAGGCAAATAAACCTGCGGCAACAATGAAGATCAGATACGACAAACGGTTGTGTCTCCTCAGCTCACCTGCGCTGCGCGCACTCTCGACCAATCAAAGGCTGGGCCGGGGTCAGTCTTGCGGCCCGGCGCAATGTCGCTGTGGCCAACAATAGCATCGGCAAGAATCGACGGGTATTGCGTTTGCAAGACCGCAATCAGTTTCAGCAGCGTTTCGTATTGCAGATCGGCGTAGGGCTCATCGTCACACCCTTCCAGTTCGATCCCTAAACTGAAATCGTTGCATTGCTCCCTGCCCCGCCAGCAGGACACCCCCGCATGCCAGGCACGCGCATCGGTAGACACGAATTGCACCAGCTCTCCGCCACGCCGAATCAAAAAGTGCGCAGAGACCTCAAGGTGAGCAATCTCCTCAAAGTAGGGATGCCCCGCGGGATCAAGGCGATTGGTGAACAGCGCTTCAATCGCTGACCCCCCATATTGCCCCGGCGGCAGGGAGATGCCATGAATGACAATGAGCTCCGGCGCCGCGCCGACAGGGCGCGGGTTACAATTTGGCGACTCAACGCGGTGCGCGCCAGAGAGCCAGCCATCTATAAAGTGCCAATAGTCAGTGGTCAGTGTCACGGGTTAATCTTATCGCACCTCGTGGCCGCGGTGCCTCGCCTTCGCGCCGCGCGATTGATCCGACATCATTCGAGCAACTACACACTATGATTTCTGCGCAATACGTCTCTGATCAGACTGCCAGAGCACTGGAAGAGGATGTCGCCACCGGTGACATTACAGCTCGCCTAATCGAGGAGAGCGCACAGGCCTGTGCCCGGATTATCACCAGAGAGGACGGGGTGCTCTGCGGCATGGCCTTCGTGAACGAGACCTTTCGTCAGGTCGACTCGACCTGCCAACTCACGTGGCAGGTCTCTGATGGCGATGCGATCACGGCCGACTCTTTACTGTGCCGCATTACCGGCCCCGCTCGCGCGCTACTGACTGCAGAGCGCACTGCGCTGAATTTTCTGCAACTGTTATCGGGCACGGCCTCGACGGCAGCGCACTACGCAGCGCAGGTCGCGCATACCCGGGTCACCTTACTCGACACCCGTAAAACCATTCCCGGTTTGAGGCTAGCCCAAAAATATGCGGTAACCTGCGGTGGCTGTGATAACCACCGCATTGGCCTGTTTGACGCCTTTCTGATCAAGGAAAACCATATCGCGGCGGCGGGGGGCATCAGCGCGGCGGTGTTGGCGGCGCGCCAGATCGCACCAGACAAGCCGGTCGAAGTTGAGGTCGAAAATGCGGATGAACTGACTGAAGCCCTCGACGCCGGCGCCGACCGCATCATGCTCGACAATTTCAGCCTGGCGGATTTAAAAGCCGCGGTGGTGCACACCAACGGTCGCGCTCAGCTCGAGGCCTCCGGCAACGTCACAGACGAGACCCTGGTATCGATTGCAGAAACCGGGGTGGATTTGATCTCCATCGGCGCCCTGACCAAACACGTCACGGCACTGGATCTCTCCATGCGCATGGAGTAGCGATTACTCGTGTAGCGGTGTCGTGCTGGCCAGAACCCCGTTGCGATCGGCATAAATCCAATCTCCGGGGTTGACCTCAACGTCCCCGAGTCGCAACGGGATATCGCGCTCTCCCTGCCCCTGTTTATCGGTCTTCACCGGGCAAACCCCCAGAGCCTGTACACCGATATCGATATCATCAATCACTTCAACGTCTCGAATGGCGCCGATCACGATCACGCCGGCCCAACCGTTATCTGAGGCTGACTGCGCCAAACGATCGCCCAGCAGTGACCGATGCATCGCGCTCTGACCATCAACCAACAACACGCGTCCCTCTCCCGGCTCAGCGACCGCCTCAGCCACTCTGGAGTTATCGGCAAAACAGGTAATCGTTGATGCGGGGCCAGCAAAACGCTCGCGCTGCCCAAACAACCGCAACTGAAAGCCCAGATGCAAGGCCGCTGGGTGCGCATCCGAAAGATCGGGTGTCGTGAACGCGACCAACGGATCAGAACCAGTCGAGCGCAAAATCCGACAGGCTCTCACCCGGCGCGTCGATCGCTCCGGCATGTGCTCGCGCACGCGGCAATAGTCGCTCCATGTAAAACAGCGCGGTGTTGACCTTTCGATCACAGAACACGGCCCGCTCCCCCTTGGTGGCGAGATCAGCCGCCACGAGTGCTCCTCGCGCTAATTGCCAACCACCGAACAGATAGCCAGTCTGCATCATGTAGTCGAAGGAGCCGCCCAGCGCGGTAAAACGATCATCTGACAAGGCGTGCAGCAGCCGCTGCGTCGTTGCGACCTGCTCGGCCAGCGCGGTGCCCAGACACTCCCCCATGGTCTGTAGCCGCGAGTCAGCCTGCCCCTTCAGCTGCGACACCATTTCGCGAATCTCGCCTTGCATCGTCTCCATGGTGGCGCCGCCGTCACGGCCTACCTTGCGATTCAACAGATCCGCCGCCTGAATACCGTTGGTGCCCTCATAGATCGGCGTGATGCGGACATCGCGCAGGTACTGTGCCGCACCCGTCTCCTCGACATAGCCCATACCGCCGTGAATCTGCACTCCCAGGGAAGTGACCTCCATGCCCAACTCAGTCAACCAACCCTTGATGACGGGAATCATGAGATCGATGCGCCGCTGGCTGGCCTCGCGTATATTTTCTGGTCCGGCATGCGCAAGATCCATCGTTACCGCCTCGGAATAGGCCAATGCGCGCATGGCTTCATTCAGCGCCCGCATGGTTAGCAACATGCGCTTCACGTCAGCGTGCTGAATGATGGGCACGCCGCCCTGCACTCGCTCGCGGGCATAGGCCACCGCCTTTTGATAGGCGCCCTCTGAAGCGCCCAGCCCCTGCAGACCGACCTTAAGGCGGGCCTCGTTCATCATGGTAAACATGCAGGCGAGACCCTGATTCTCTTCTCCAACCAAGTATCCAATCGCGCCGCCGTTGTCGCCATAGGCCATCACACAGGTGGGGCTGCCGTGAATACCCAGCTTGTGTTCGACCGAAACCGGGTAAGCGTCGTTACGCTCACCTAACGACCCGTCTTGGTTCACCAAAAACTTGGGCACCAAAAACAGTGAGATGCCCCGGCTTCCCTCAGGCGCGTCGGGCAGGCGCGCCAACACCAAATGGATGATGTTGTCGGTGGCATCGTGGTCACCCCAAGTGATGTAAATCTTTTGGCCAAAGATGCGGTAGTGATCGCCTTCTCGCTCGGCGCGGGTCTTCATGGGCCCTAAATCCGATCCGGCGCCGGATTCGGTCAGGTTCATGGTGCCGGACCACTCCCCGGAATAGATCTTTTCGAGATAAGTCGCTTGCAACGCCTCGTTGGCATGAGCAGAGATCGCCAAGGCGGCACCTGCGCTCAAGAATGGCTCCAGCGCAAATGCCATGTCGGCGCTGTTCCACATTTCGCATGCAGCAGTGCCAAAGAGTTCGGGTAAGCCCTGCCCGCCTTCACTCTGGGGAGCAGAAATGCCGACCCAGCCTCCGGCCCCCAGTTGCTGAATCGCATCGCCATAGCCCGGTGGGATGGTCACCGCGCTGTCACTGCAGCGCGCAGGATTCGCATCGCCGACTCGTCGCAGCGGCGAGACCACGTCGGCTGCAAATTTAGCGGCCTCGTCCAGTAGCGCCGTTGTCAGCTCGTTGCCCAGCCCCAGTTCGGCGTATTGCGGCAAGGTACCCAGCACTGAGCCAACGTTCAGCACGTCATCGATCAAAAATTGCATGTCATCCGTTGGGGCCGTATACATCGTTGCATCCTCACTCTGCGTTGCCACCGGGTCGCCGCGTGACCGCATTTTTGTCAAACCCTCGCCATACGGCAAAAATATGGCCGAAGAGTTATAATTCATTTCATGAATAAAGGCGGTCCCGCCTTGACGACAGTATATGAAAAACCTGAACCAAATTGATCTGAACCTGCTGGTTTATCTCGAAGTGCTGTTGCGCGAGCGCAATGTCACCCAGGCCGCGAACCAGTTGGGCCTGTCTCAACCGGCAATGAGTAACGGGCTTAGGCGACTGCGAGCGCTGTTCGACGATCCACTCTTGGTGCGCACCTCCGAAGGTATGACACCGACCGAACGCGCACTCGAGCTGGAGCCGCTGGTCAAGGAAATTCTGCTAGGGGTCGATCGCGCCATGCAGCCCGCCACGGAGTTTGCCCCCGGCGCGGCGCAAATGGTGGTGCGGATTATGGCGAGTGATTACGCCGAGTCGACGCTATTCCCCGCTGTGCTGAATGAGCTCCGCGAGCACGCGCCGGGGATCACGCTCGACATCATGAACCCCTCCGACGTCAGCTTTTTGGATGTCGAGCGCGGGAAGGTCGATCTGGTCATCAACCGATTTGACCAGATGCCGCAGTCTTTCCATCAAATTACATTATGGGAAGACAGCTTCTCCTGCTTGCTGAGTCCGGATAATCCCATCCTCGAGGACTTCTCCCTGCAAAGCTATTTACGCGCTGATCACATATGGGTGAGCAAGACGGGTATGGGCGTGGGGGTAGGCGTTGATCCCAGTGACGTACAGCGATTGGGCTGGGTCGATGCTGCCCTGGCAGCGCTGGGCGAGAAGCGCCGGATTCGTGTGTTCACTCGGCACTACCAGGCCGCCATGACTTTGGCTGAGCAAAATGATCTGATCGTCACCTTACCCACTCGCGCCACGTGGTTAAAACGCGACAACCCGCGAGTCGTCGTGCGCGAGGTGCCGTTTAACATCCCGTCACTGGAACTCAAAATGGCCTGGAGCCCGCTCCTTCACAACAACGCCCCACATCGTTGGGTGCGGCAGTTCATTACCCGCATCGCGCGAGGACTTCCCAGCGAATCATAAAATCTGCGAATACCGTTTATCGTTCAAATCACTGTTATCAATAATGGTGAGTGAGTAGAGTGACGCCCCTACGAATGACTCTGTCGTCCCGCCGCTCTTGCCAGCGCGAGACCTGATTACGATAGCAGGAGCCTGTCATGACTCACCGAATCGAATGCGCCGGCCTTCAGGTTGACGAGACGCTCCACGCGCTGTTGGTCAACGACATCGCACCTGGCACCGGCGTCGACCCCGATGCCTTTTGGCAGGGCGTTGCCGACATCTGGGCCACATTGGGCCCCGAAAATCAGCGGTTGTTGGCTGAGCGCGAGTCGTTACAAAAGCAGATCGACCAATGGCACCGCGACCGCAAAGGCGAAGCCTTCGATGCCGCCGCTTATGAGGCCTTTCTCCGCGAAATCGGCTACCTGCACCCCGAACCCGAACCGTTCTCGATCAGTACTGAGAACGTAGACGCTGAAATCGCACACATTGCCGGGCCTCAGCTGGTGGTGCCGGTCATGAATGCGCGCTATGCCCTGAACGCTGCGAATGCGCGTTGGGGGAGCCTCTATGACGCACTGTATGGCACCGACGCGATCCCAGAAGACAATGGTGCAGAGCGCGGCGGCGCCTATAACCCGATACGGGGCGATCGCGTCATTGCCTGGGCGCGAGACTTTCTGGATACCCACTGTCAACTGACGGGCGGCACGCACGCTGACGCCACGGCTTATGCGATCTCAGCAGGCGCGCTCTCGGTGCAGCAAGCGTCGGGCGATTCTGCAACGCTGTCAGACCCCTCCCAGTTCGTGGGTTACTCCGGTAATGCCGCTGCACCTGAGAGCGTGCTGCTTTGCCACAACGGCTTACATATCGAGATACAGATCGACGCCAACCACCCTGTGGGCGCCACCGACGCCGCGGGCGTTAAAGATATTTGCCTCGAGTCCGCGCTGACCACGATTCAGGATTGCGAGGACTCCGTTGCCGCCGTCGACGCCGAAGACAAAGTGGTGGTGTATCGCAACTGGCTGGGCCTGATGAGGGGCGATCTTACCGATACCTTTAAAAAAGGCGGCGACACGCTGACACGACGCCTCAACCCCGATCGCAGCTTCACCACCCCCGATGGGAGCACGCTCACCCTGCCCGGCCGCAGCCTGCTGTTTGTGCGCAACGTCGGCCATCTGATGACCAACCCCGCCATTCTCAACGCCAACGGAGAGGAGATGCCCGAAGGCTTTATGGATGGTCTGTTCACCACCTTCTGTGCGCTCCATGATCTGCAAGGCAATGGCGAGCTCAAAAACTCGCGCACGGGCTCTATGTATATCGTGAAGCCAAAGATGCATGGCCCGGACGAGGTGAGTCTGACCGTCGAGCTCTTTTCAAAAATCGAAGATCTGTTCGGCTTACCGCGTAATACGCTCAAAGTCGGCATCATGGACGAGGAGCGACGCACCACCGTCAACCTCGCCGAGTGCATCCGCCGCGCCAGCGAGCGCGTGGTATTCATCAATACCGGGTTCCTCGACCGCACCGGCGATGAGATCCACACCAGCATGGAAGCCGGCGCTGTGACCGCCAAAAGCGCCATGAAGACAGAGACGTGGATCAATGCCTACGAAGATTGGAACGTAGACGTGGGTCTGGCCTGCGGCCTGCACGGCAAAGCACAGATCGGTAAAGGCATGTGGGCCATGCCGGATCTGATGGCTGAGATGCTGACGGCCAAGGTCGGCCATCCGAATGCGGGCGCTAACTGCGCGTGGGTCCCCTCTCCCACCGCCGCGACCTTGCATGTCACGCACTACCACGCCGTCTCGGTCCCCGCGGTGCAGGCGTCACTGACCGGTAACCAGCGGCGATCACTCAGTGAACTGTTGACCATCCCGTTGGGGGACCGCGAGAGCCTCTCAGCGGAACTAATCCAGCAAGAGCTCGACAACAATGCCCAGGGTATCCTCGGCTATGTAGTGCGCTGGGTCGAGCACGGCGTGGGCTGTTCCAAAGTGCCCGACATTCACAACGTGGGGCTCATGGAAGACCGCGCTACCCTGCGCATCTCAAGCCAACACATCGCCAACTGGCTACATCACGGCGTGGTGTCTGAAGCGCAGGTGCGGGAGACACTGCTGCGCATGGCCGCGGTGGTCGACGAGCAAAATCAGGCGGACCCCGACTACCGACCGATGGCCAGCCATCCGGAATCGAGCCAGGCTTATCTGGCCGCCTGTGAATTGGTCTTCGCCGGCACAGCCCAGCCCAGTGGCTATACGGAGCCGGTCCTGCACGCCCGACGCCTGGCTTTTAAAGCAGGAGGCTGACGCCAGCTGTTGGGTGGGGTCGAGTGCGTCGATCCACCGCACCCCAAAACGCCACTGCACTGATGCACCGCAGTCCCGCTGTTCATATGCCCGATTTTCGAGCGGCAAGCGGTAACATCCGACGCTATCAATGAATGCTGGTAAAGCTGAGGCTGCTAATGCCGGGGCTACACCTGCAACTGTCAATCACTTACAGATCAACGACTGATCACAAGCTATCAACGCTAGCTCGGTCTCGCTATACCCCCCGGTCAGTCGCGTAATGCGATTTTTCCTTGAAACTCAGTCCGTATTACAAGGAATGTCGCGCAAAATACCCCAAAAAGATTAAATACGACATTTTTTGTCATATCTTGGGTCTTCTCCGACGCTTCAAGTGCGCCAAAACCCCTTCTGATTCGCGAATTGACGCATTTTGCGATTTTTGGCACGCCCTTTGCAACAAACAGGGCAGGTGTTGCCAGCAGGGGCTAGCACACTGCTAACCCAAGGCAACAAAACCGTTTCAAAGGAGAGAAACATGAAAAAGCAAATCCAACAGGGCTTTACCTTG